>Ga0210407_10000366_pt1 | contig 52980 bp, 41 predicted proteins | sample IncBWC27MmetaG_FD_150860 | JGI IMG/M metagenome (GOLD analysis project Ga0210407, IMG submission 150860) | Forest soil microbial communities from Barre Woods Harvard Forest LTER site, Petersham, Massachusetts, United States - Inc-BW-C-27-M | ecosystem: Environmental > Terrestrial > Soil >...
TTCATCAGCACCTTTGCCGGCTTTGCCGACATGGTCAAGGGCAACGAATCCCAGTGGGGTTCGCTCTCCTGCGGCTGCCACCCGAACTGCGGCGTGGGCACCGCGCTGATGATCAACAAGGAAACCAAGGAATGGGCCCCGGTTCCGCGCTTCCTGGATGCACAGCAGCTGACCACGGACATCACCGCCATCACCGACGCCGCCCGCGGCAAGAACTTTTCGAACTTCATGATGGCCATGGCTCTCTTGAAGAACTATCACCCGTTCCAGGGGCCGAAGGGTCTGAAGCTTTGGGACCTCTTCAAGAAGTTCGACAAGACCTGGGCACTCACCAAGGGTGCCACCAGCAAGTACGGCAAGACTTCTCCGGAACGCACTTACGAAGACGCCATGAAGCGCCGCGCGCAAGACCCGTGGAACTTCCTGTTCATCGCCGGCATGTGGTTCCAGGATCTGTTCAACTACGACTTCCGCCGCACCGAAATGTGCATCATCCCCTACGGCACGCAGCAGGGCGAAATCAGCTTCTGCGCGTACAACACCGGCGTCGGCTGGCGCAACATCATCGAAAACATGCACAAGAATGCGACCGTCGCCGAGTGGTACAAGAACCACGGGAAGCACGAGATTTACGCCAAGGGCAAGAGCGTCAACCTCGGCTCCTACGAGCACTCGCTGGTCATTGACGCCGATGACGCCGCGCGCGTTCGCCACCTGGAGCACGACATTCCTCTGACCGCTGCCGAAGAGAACCGCATCCGTCGCAAGATGGCTCTCGAAGAGCAGGCCAGGGTTCGCGCCATCTACGAAGAACTCGTTCTGAAGAAGCCCCAGACGGCGGTGGTGCAGATCGGCACGGTGTCCGACATCGCCAAGGCCGTTCCGGCAAACTTCACCAATGCGAACAAGCCGGTCGGCATTGCCCCGGCCAATGGTAACGGCAACGCCGCTCCCAAGTCCAAGGAAGCCGCCGCCGAAGCCGTCGCCGGCGACTAGAACCGGGTCCCACTTTGATATGCCAAAAGGCTCCTCTGTCTGAGGAGCCTTTTGCTTTTGGGACGAAGGCTTTGGTAGAACTTTTGTAAGGAGTTTTGTTCATGTGCAGAAATATAAGGACGCTCTTCAATTTCGATCCGCCCGTCACCTCGGAAGAAGTCCGGGCCGCTTCGCTGCAATTTGTACGGAAAATCACCGGCTTCAACAAACCGTCAAAGGCCAACGAAACCGTCTTTTTGATCGCCATCGACGAGATTGCCGCTGCCTCCACCCGTCTTTTGCGGTCACTCGAAACGAGCGCCACTCCGAAAAATCGCGAAGAAGAGGCCACAAAAGCCAAAGCTCGCGCCGCCGAAAGATTCGGCGCCTGATCCCACACCCCACTGTAGCGGCCGCCTTCCGAGGCGGGCACCTTTGGCATCCGGCCCCGAACCCTCCCCGCTTTCGCCCGCAAATTGCTATAATTAATGCGATAACGGCGACCGAGGAACCCCATGCCCATCTACGAATACATCTGCGAAGACTGCAAAGAGCACTTTGAGAAGATTGTGATCAACAAGCAGCAGGAGATTGCCTGTCCCAAGTGTTCCAGCAAGAAAGCCACGATCCAGCTTTCCGTCTTTGCCACGGCCGGCTCTGGCGGCTCCTCCGCGCCTTCCGGTGGCTTCTCCGGCGGCGGAGGCGGCTGCTGCGGGGGCGGCTGCGGCTGCCACTAGCCGAACGCCATTACCCAGTCTGATGCTCATCGCTCCCTCATCTCTGGTTCTTTTCATGACCGGAGCCATGCTCCTACTTTTGGTTCCAGGTCCAGCGGTTCTCTACATCACCAGCCGAAGCATCGGTCTGGGGCGGGCCGCAGGGCTAATCTCGGCCATGGGCATCGCAGTCGGCACGTTGTTCCATGTCGCCGCAGCCACTCTTGGCCTCTCCGCCCTGCTGGTCTCTTCCGCCTCCGCTTTCCAGTTGGTGAAGTATGCGGGCGCGGCCTACCTGATTTATCTGGGCATCCGCACGCTGAGAGGCGGAGAGGCGCCGTTGCTGGATCCTACCGGCGAGCGCCGCAACTTGCGTAGCATTTTTGGCCAGGGAGTCCTGGTCAACCTGCTCAATCCAAAGACCGCTCTTTTCTTCCTCGCGTTTCTGCCGCAGTTCGTCGACCCCGCGCGGGGTCACGCCACGTTGCAGATTTTTGAGTTGGGTGTGTTATTCGCGCTGATGGGCTGGGTGAGCGACTCGGTCTGGGCGCTGCTCGCTGGAACGTTCGGAGCACACCTTCGCGGCAACGTGCGCCTGCGCGGCGCTCAACGCAAGGTTTCCGGTGGCGCGCTCATCGCTTTGGGAGTGGCATCCGCATTCTCTGGCGCAAAAGCCAGGTAGCCCAGCCAGGCCGCGCCTCAACCCGCCACGTCAAGCGCCAGCGCTTTTCGCCTTCACCGCTGCTTCAATCTGTTCGAACATCGCCATGCGGTCCCAGTTATCCCAGGTTTCCTGCACTTTGCCGCCGGCGATCCGCGCGATTCCCATTCCTCGCAGCTTGATCTCCGCGCCAGTGGCGTCGATTCCCAAGCCCGGCCCGGCATGCCGCATCGTTGCCGTCCAGCGCACCACGATTTTGTCGCCGGAGCCAAAGCAGTCGTGCAGCGTGAACTGCATATCGGGAAACGAGCTGAGGAGCCGCGCGTGCATCGCCAGAAAACCATCCGGCCCGCAAACGTCTTCGCCGGTTTCGCTGATTCCGTGCATCACGCAGTCAGCCGCCAGGAGCTCCGGCACGCATTCGCTCTTTTTCTGATTCCATACTTCCTCGAACCACCGCTTCCCCAAAGCCACATTGTCATCCGACATTTTGCCCTCCAAGGGAACGACCGGGTTCCACGGTCGTTACTCTACCAAACAGTACCGTCCCCCGCCATGCGGAGTAGCTGCGCGACGCCGCGGCTGGTTTTCTCTTCTTTTCTCTCTTCTTGATTATTTCTGTCTGCTCACTCCTCCGGTCTCCCCACCGTGAATCTACTACCTGTCCGATAGTGAACAAGTCCGACCTTGTGCGTATTGCAACAGACACGCGACACGCGGCCGCGCAGACTTGCCTTGTCAGAAATTCGATTCGCGCGAGAAATGACAGGTAAAAATATGTGGCGCAGAAATTGTCCAGTTTGCCGGCAACCTTTGGAAAAGAAACATCCCACCGAAACCGTTTCATGTTCCTGCGGCAAGTTCGTCTGGAAGGGGTAACGCTGCATTGCTCGTGAGAGAAAGGCTGTAAAGGATGTTCTGGACGGAACGCCTTAACCTGCCGGTGTGCGCAGTTTTCCTGCTGCTGCCACATGCTCTTTTCGGCCAGGGAGTGCCCACCGTCACTCCCGAACTGGTTCTGCCACGCGGCACTCCGGTAGAACTGCAATCCACGCAAACGATCTCCTCGGCGCGCGCCCACAAGGGCGATCGCGTCGAGTTTGTTGTCGCAAAGGATGTCCAGTCAGCGGGTTTCACCGTAATCAGTGCAGGTGCCCGGGCCGAGGGTTCGGTCTTTGGAGTGAAAGGGAAGCGGCCTTTGGGAATGGGCGGCGACCTGATTATCAAACTTGATTCTGTGAAGCTCACGACTGGCGAGAGCGTGCCCCTGGCTGCGCGCAAGGAGTTCAAAGGAAAATCGCACACCATCCGAATGGGCGTGGCGATGGCTGTCGCCGCGGCGATTTATCTTCCCGCCGCCCCGGTTTTTATATTGTCACGCGGCCGGGACAGCACCATTCTAAAGGGGACAGAGCTTACGGCCTACACGCGAAGTGATTCCTCGGTTGAAATCGTCGGCTTGCCGCCGGTACGCGAAAATGTTTCCGGGCTCAGCGAGATGATCAAGATGTTGCCGCCGCGAGTGACCAACGCTGAAGGACGCGAGGGCGACATGATCAACCTGATCTTCCAGGCCAAGGAAGAGGACTTGCAAGAGGCTTTTGCCCAGGCCGGTTGGCTGAAGGTGGAGAAGGCCAAGCGTTTGATCTTCTGGCATTTGTTGCGGCAGCGCGGGCACTATACGAAATTGCCGATGGACAGGCTATACGTCTTTGGTAGGGCGCAGGATTACTCCTACGCGTTGCCGGATCCGCTCTCCATCGTCGCGCGGCGCCATCATCTGCGCATCTGGAAAACCGGCCACGCTGTGGACGGCGTCCCGCTGTGGGTGGCCGCGGCAACGCACGACGTCTCGATTCAATTGGTGAAGCACAAGTTCCGGCTGCTTCACAGGATTGACCCCAATGTAGATGCCGAGCGCGACTTCATCGCCGGGAATCTCTCGGAAGCGAAGCGACTCACCCGCGAGGAATACGTGAACTGCCCGGAGCCTGTATCCGGGGCGCAAACGGCCACGGGGCAGCCTTATTACTCCGACAGCCGCATGCTCCTGCTGGAACTGCAGAGAGGCGCTCCGCTGGCTGGAGCAACGCAAGTTGCCAGCAAATTAGAATAATCTCATTCGGCAGTGGTGTGAAGTAACGTGTACAAAAGTGAACAGACACCCATGGCGTAGCCCATTTAGGATGTGTGAACTGTCGCAAACAGCGTGGGCAGTCGCAAACAAGGAGAGGTCCCATGAAGTACAAACACCCATCGTTCTTACTGGCGGTAATTCTCACTTCCGCTGCACCCATCTTCGCCGACAGGATTCCCACTGCTTCCAAGAATGAAAGCAGGGACGCGGTTTTCGCGCAAGCCTCGGCCGAGAAGCAGGGCCTTCATGATCTCTACGCGGCCGGAGATTGCGGGCTGAGCGGAACCAAGCAGAATGAGGTTCGATTCGCCTCCATGTCTGACAGCCGAACCGGCGGATTTACACAGGGAGACAAGAGTATGAGTCTTGGTGCGCTGGTGAATTCCGGAGCGAACTCCAGCAATCACCCGGTCACAGTGGTTGATCTCGGCTCGAATGATCGCAAATTCTCCCATTTGGGCAAGGGGAAATCCCGCGGGAAAGGCGATGCGGACACAGATGGTGGCGGCAGCACCGCTGCATCGGCGATCGCTGTTCCAGAACCCGGGTCGCGATTGCTCTTGCTTGTCGGTTTGGCCGGGCTGGGAGTTTTCTTTCTCCGGCGCAACGCTTACCAGAACGCAATCGAATAGCAAGCGCGCACACGGTGGTGAAGCCGTAGCTGAATATTAGTTTCAGTGCAATCAGCCTCTGAGGGGTCACCATGCTTCGCCGGGATTCAAGCACCACGCAAGCCATGCTGCACTGTGAACGCGACCTGCTGCAATCCATCTCTGATGGCGCCCCGCTCCCCCGAGTGCTCCATAAAATCTGTGCCACAGTTGACCGCCAAGTGGGCAATGTTGTCTCCCTGGTGTTGGTTCCGGATGGCCAGGAGCACTCTCTGCCGGCCATCGGAGAGACCGTAGCTCAGTACGGGCTCTTTGTCTTTTCTTGCGCGGCGATACTTTCGCCGGTTGGGGAACTCCGCGCCACTTTTGAGACGTACTCCTGCATCCCGAGAAGCCCAACACCCGAGGAAGCCGCGCTGGTTGGACGAGCGGCGCATCTCGCCGCGCTTGCGTTTGAAAACCACAACCACGAACTTGATTTCGGGAGTTTCGCCCTGCCCCCGAACGGTGCCCTGCGTGGGTACTTTCCCGATGAACCGCCGCCAGGCGACTGAGCGGCGATGGTTCTCCAGCAGGAGATCGAAAACGGATGTACCGCCCGGCGTCATGATTGAGTGGCCATGTATAAGAATTTCTTTGGACTCCGCGAAAATCCGTTCAACGTAAACCCCGATCCTCGCTTCCTGTACCAGACTCCGCAGATTCAGGAAGCCCTGGAGCAGCTGACGTATGGCGTGCAAAGCCGCAAGGGCCTGATTCTGCTGACCGGCGAGGTGGGAACGGGGAAGACGACGCTGATCAACTACCTTCTCGATTGGCTGCGCCACCGCAACATGCCCACCGCGTTCATCTTCAACTCGCACTTGAGCGCCAACCACCTCTTCGATTTCATCCTCAACGATTTCGGAATTCCCGCGGATTTCAAACTGAAAGGCAACATGCTTCTTCAGCTGAACCAGTGGCTGATCGAGCGTTTTCGCACCGGCTGGACTCCCGTTTTGATCGTGGACGAGGCCCAGGGATTGTCGTTCGAATTGCTGGAAGAGATCCGGCTGCTTCTGAATCTTGAGACCGCCTCCGAGAAACTTCTGCAGATCGTGCTGGTGGGTCAGCCGGAGCTCGATGACAAGCTCAGGCGCCCCGAAATGCGGCAGCTTCGGCAGCGGATCTCCCTGCGTTGCAGCACCTCGCCGCTTAGCCTGGCGGAAGCTCATGGTTACATTGCGGACCGGTTGCGCATCGCCGGCGCTGCCCACGGCTCCGTCTTCGCCTCTGAATCCGTGGAAGCGGTGCATTTTTATTCGCGCGGTATTCCACGCGTGATGAATCTACTCTGCGAGCATGCGCTCATTAACGCTTATGTCGAGCAGCTGAATCCGGTCCCGCCGAAGATGGTCGAAGAAGCTGCGCGGGACTTTCTGATGGACGAATTCCGCCCGGTCACCAGCCTCCCAGGCGCGATGCTGCACTTGGACGACAAACCCAATTCCGCGACATCGGAATTCGCCCCCGCCCCGGATCGATCCCTTTCGGCGGAGGGAATGGATTCGCTGGAGGATTCGGAGGCGGACACCTTCACGTCGCCACCGGTGTTTGCGGAGGAAGAGTCTGCGCCGGCTGCGGAATATTTAACGGCCACTAGCGTTCTGGAACGCCTGGAAAGCGGCGCCCCGAAAGAGCATCTAGAGACATCCTTCTCCGTGCTTCATCTGGTTCCTGCATCGCCAGAGTTGCACTCCCGGCAGAGTGAAAGCGCGCCTGCTGCGAATTCGAGCGCGGGCCAGTCCGAATGTGTCGCGGAAATGGTGGCCACGATGGAGCGAATGCTCGCCGCGTCTTCCGCTTCCCGGCCTCGACCGGAACTATCGAAAGCTGCGCACGAACAGCCTGCTGCGTCTATGCGCGAACAGGCGCCCGCCTCCGCGAGCCGCCTTTTTTCACTCGAGAGCATGAACCGGATTCCCCATCGCACCGCGCCGGCCCGGACTCAGCGTTCTGCTCCCAACTGGAAAGCCCGGTGGAGCCTCCGGGGATCTCTCTTCTGGCCCGCCATTATCACCGCATGGTGGACGCGGGTTTCGACTGCGATTTCTCCAAAGGCCCGGGAGTCGCTCACTGCCGCCCAAGAATTGTTGTCGCGGTGGGCGCTTGAGTTCCGGCGCGATTGGAAGGCGATGATCAACAACGTCGACTTTCCACAGATGAAAACATCGGTGCGGCACTGGTTGCGGCAACCGCTCTCGTCTAAACCGATGTCCCCAGGCAAGAACCAGCCCGTCTGATTCTGTCCCTCACAATCTCGTTCCAAGCAGCTGAATGTTCCGGAAAAATGATCGGCAGATGTCCCCGACGACAGTCACTGTATTTCACTGTCGCGTGCATCACTGGCAGGTTTAGCGGGAGTAGTTTTTCAGATAATTGGGCAGCGGCGGCTCGTTTTTCCGTTGCGGGTCGCGCACTGGTTCTTTGACCGTGGTCTCGAGCGGGAGCACGCCCGCCCACACTGGTAAGGTGTAATCCGCTTCGTCGTCCACCGGGCCGCCCGTGCGGACCTTGGCGCTGACTTCTTCGAGCGGCAGCGCAAGCACGGTGGTAGCTTTCAATTCCTGCTCGGTTGGCTGGCGCACATCCTCCCAGCGGCCCTTCATCACATGCTCGGTAAAGACGCGCAACGCTTCCAGCTTTTCCGCGGGATCATTCACCAGGCGTGCGGTTCCCAGAATCACCACGGAGCGGTAATTCACCGAATGATGAAATGCCGACCGCGCCAGCACCAGGCCGTCGACGTGCGTCACCGTAACGCTTACACGGACGCCTTCGCTCAGCGTGCGCAACATCCGGCTCGCCGCGCTGCCGTGCAAGTAGATCGTGTCTCCCGAGCGGCCATAGTTCGTGGGGATCACGTAGGGCTGGCCGTCCACGCTGAAACCGACGTGGCAGACGAAGCCCGCGTCGAGAATCGCAAACACGGTTTCGCGCTCATATTTGCCGCGTTTCGGCAGCCGCCTGACCTGGGTACGTTCTGTGGGAGTGAAGTCGCTCATGCACACTATTTTAGTGTGTCGCGGCCCCTGCGCCAGAGCCAACTTGGCCTCCCGCAGCCTGCGTACGCTTCTGCGAGGAAAGCCATGGCAGCAGGTCGGCTTCGGCGAACGCCTTATTCCACACTTCGTGGTCGGTCTTAGGATATTCGGTGTAGCGCAAATTAGAGTGGGCCTTGTTGAGTTGTTTCATCATATCGCGCACCAAAGTGACCGGCACGGTTTCGTCCGCTGCGCCTTGAAAGACCCAAAGCGGTGTGTGCGCCAGCGCGTTCACATTGGTGAAATTATCGTACGCGGAAAGGATCACTGCCGCCGCCCACTTCCCGGGATAGGCCTGCAGCGTGGACCACACGCCCAGGCCGCCCATGGATTGGCCCGCCAGATAGATGCGATCCGGGTCGATGGAAAATTCCTTTTCCACTTCGGCGAGCGCGCTCATGGTCAGTTCCAGCCACTTCGTCGGCTGGTTCAGTTCCGGGTCGGACCAGTTGTCGCCGGAGGGGCACTGCGGCACCAGCTCAAACATGGGAAATTTGAGTTGCACGTCTTTGCCTGCCCAGAAATGGGTCGCGAGCTGATTATTGCCGCTGATTTGCTTCACGTTGTCGCTGCCGCGGCCATCCCCGCCGTGCAGCCATAGCAGCAACGGGTATTTTTGGTTGGCGTCGTAGCCGAGCGGCACGTACAGGCGATACGGCAAGCGCTCACCCTTCTTGTCGGCGTACACCTTTTTGCGGAACTCGATGTCGTCTCTCGTCAGTTGGCCGCTCACGGCGAAAGGTGCCAGAATCAGCGCGAGCATCGCCAGAATCGACGCCTTGCTCCAAATCCACCGCATCTTCATTCCGCAAATCCCCTGTAGCGGCCGCCTTCTGAGGCGGGCGCCTTCCAAGCTTTGACAAACTTCCGCCTGGCAACAACGCTACGGTTTTGCCGCGCCGCGCATCACGCGGAAACCGATATATTCCGCAGTTGCCGCGCAGCTCGATCGCGGGTCCGCGGGACAATCCGCGCTCCCACCTTCCACTTTACCCTTTCCATCGGGCAGCGCGACCCACTCGGCCACATTTCCTCCCAGGTCAAAAACCAGATCCTGATCCTCCTGCCCTTGCCCGGCGAAGCTTCCCGCGGGTTTCAGCAGTGGCGCATTGCCGCCAAGCTCTTTCACTTTTTGCCGCAGGCGATTCGTGTCGTCGGGATTCAGCGTGTAACCCGCCCAATAATCGAGAGTGTTTTCGCCGTCTTTTTTCTCATACCAGCCGGCCGCTTCCTTTTCGGTGGGAAGGCGCCAGGTTTGACCGGTCAGTTTGGAAAGCCATTCCGTATAGGCTTTGGCCTGCTCAAACGTCACGCCGTTCGCGGGATAATTCTCCGTGCCCGGCTCTACTTTGTAATTCTTGTCGAAAGCCGCGAACTGCGCGCGAGTCACTTCGAAGCGGCCCAACTCCACATCGCCGCGCTTCACCACTTCGGGAATCACCACCGGTTTGCCCTTGCTCGTGAAAGCACTGCCCAAATCTCCCCCCGTGCGCGCCATATTTTTCGTTTTCAGCGCGGCATCCAGCGGAGAACCCGCTTTCAGCGCTTCGTTTTCCGCGGGCGTCGTCTTGAAGAAATATTTGTCGAACCACGCCATCTCTTCCTCGACCTTGCGCATCTGGTGCGTGAGCTTGCGCGGCCCGTGCGGTTCGCCGGGGAAGATCACGAACTTCACCGGCACTTTTCCGTAGTATTGCAGCGCGCGGAAGTACGACCAGCTCTGCGCTGTCGGCACGTTGGTGTCCGCGGCACCGTGGAAAATCAGCACCGGCGCCTTCACCTTGTCCATTTTGAAGAACGGCGATTTGCGGATATACAGATCCGGATCTTCCATCGGCGATTTGCCAAAATAATAGGAATCAAATGAATCGCCGAAGACCACGTTGCCCCAATCGCTGATCCATTCGACGTCGCCCGCGCCGACGCTGGCGACCTTGTATCGATCGGGGTATGTGACCAGCAGGCTCGTCGAAAGGATCGAACCGTTCGACCATCCGAGGGTCGCCACTTTATCCGCATCCACGAACCCCTTCTCAATCAGGAAATCCACGCCCGCGTTGATGTCCGGCGTTTCCAGGTCGTAATACTTGCCGCAACAGATGGATTCCACCCACTTCAATCCGTAGTTGTTGCTCCCGTGATAGTTCACCTGCAGCACGAACGCGCCTCGTTGCGTCAGCAGTTGCAGCGGATACGCCCAGTTGTTGTCCCAGAAATCCTTGTCGGAGCCCGCCGGCCCGCCGTGAATCGCCGTGATCAGCGGATACTTTTTTCCTGCCTCGTACTTCGCCGGGTAATGCAGGATGCCTTCCACTTCGTCGTTGTTCGCGCCTTTCCACCGGATTACTTCCGCTTTCGCAATCGCGCGCGATTTGATCAAGTTTTCATTCAAATGCGTCAACTGAACAGGCGAAACCAGCTTGTCGCCGTCGAGTCGCGCATGGTAAAGCTGCGGCATCACGCTGGAAGTCGAATATGCGTACACGAGTGTCTTGCCGTCCGGTGTCACCTCAAAATTCTCTATGTTCTTCGCCGTTTCGCCTTCGAGCGATGCGCGCTTCCACGTCCAGGCATCGCCGGATTTGTTGCGGGTGTAGCGCGACGCCTCGAACCGGTGGCCCGCCGCGAGACCTGCTACGAAGCCGTCGCTTGTAGCAGACACGCCAACTCCGACGCCGTTTTCCCAATCGAGCGGCACCGCCGCGCCTTTCCCCGAGGCAACATCGTAGAAATAAAGCAGCTCGATGGAAGCGGTGATGAACTTGGGATCCGTTGAATATGGCGCCATCACGTAAAGGCCGCCGCTGTCCGGCGACCACGAAAAAGCGCGGGGATAGATGCGGCCTTCGGCGAAAATCTGTTTCTCCGTGCCGTCCGCCAGATTATGCAGAATCGTCACCGGAGGAACTTTCTGGTCAAACGTGTAGTGCAGACTCTTCTCGTGAACCGCAACCACGTACTTGCCGGTCGTTGAGACGCTCCAGTTTCCAATCCAGTCGGTGTTGCTGGTCAAGCGGGTGATCTTTTTGTCTTTTATGCTTATTTTGAACAGGCGCACAGGCGGCCTATGGTCGGCATCATCGGCCACTTCGGAATCGTCTTTCCGTTTCTTTTCCGCTTGCTCATAGGCGCTGGGATCTTCTTCCGCGCTGAAAATCACGGTGTCTTTGTCCATCCAGTCCACGCGTTGCGGCCCGCGCGCAAGTTCCGTCAACACATACGGCTCGCCGCCGTGCGGATTGATCAGCCAGATCTGCGTGGCCGCGGTATCGGGTTTCGCCTGCGGCCGCGCTTTCGAGCTTACAAAGGCGATCCACTTGCCGTCCGGCGACCAGTTGAAGGAAGAAACCGTATCGGTGCCGCGGGTGAGCTGAACTTCCACGTCGCTCGAGAGGCTCGAGAGATACAAATTGGAAACCACGGCATCTTTCTCTTTGTCGCCCTGTGCTTTGTTCCATGCCACCCATTGCCAGTCGGGCGATATCCGGAATTGCCGCGTCGTTTCGGCGAAGACCACATCCTCCGGCTTCCACGGCGAGGTCTTTGCAGGTGTCTTGCTCTCTTCGGCGGCCTTCGGCATATTCGCGAGCCCGCAGCAAATGGCAACGAGCACAAAAAGGCGAAGCTGGCGGAAATTCATGGAGATCCCCTGTTGATGATGTGCGTTTCGACGTGCGTTTTACATCCAATTAGACGCGCAACGAGAATAGTGGAATTGACGCAAATTGGGAATGGTGTAGTCTGATGCCCGCGACCGAAAAGGGGAATGATGATGGCTCCAGTCAAACCTGTCTTCACCCAGGAAACATTTCGCTTCTTTCGCGACCTTGGCAGGAACAACAAGAAAGTCTGGATGGATGCCCATCGCGACCGCTATCAATCCGCGGTAGTGCAACCTTTTCGAAGACTGCTGGAAGAGCTTGCCCCCACAGTGCTCGCTCTTGACGACCGCTTCGACACCACCGGGCGCTCCGGCGCGAATTTCTCGCGCATCAATCGCGATATTCGTTTCGCGAAGGATAAAACGCTTTACAAAACGCAGATGTACCTGAAATTTCAGCAGCCGTTGCCGGGCGACCGCGAAAGCGGCCAGCTCTACGCTGGACTTTCCACGGATGTGGTCACCGCTGGGTTCCGCCTGTACGCGGGGCCGAAACGCCGCGAGTCCACACTGGCGCTGATTGCGGAACCTCGTGTTGCCGCAAAACCAAAGTGGGTGGCAGGCCAAAAGAGGCGTCTGGGCAGGAAATTCGACAGCTATTGGTACACTACCGAAAAAGGGAATTGGACGAAGCACGATGGCTGGCCGGTCCGCGCGGAGGACTGGAAGAAAATCCAGGGCTGGATCGTGCGCAGGAAAATGAAGCCCGGTGAAGCGACAAAGCCGGGGTTCACGAAAGAGTTGTCCAAAATATTTCGCGAGGTCTACCCGCTCTTGAAATTCACGAGCATCCCGTAGCCGCGAAACGCGCAAAGAGAGAAACCGTGAAACGACTTTTGCAGATCCTGATCTGGACCGCCGTTGCCGCGCTCGGTGCCGTGGCGCTCGGCACCATCGCTTTTCACCGGGGCGAACCCATCAACGCGACATGGTTTGTCCTGGCGGCCGTGTGCTTCTACCTGGTGGCGTATCGCGTCTATTCCGCTTTCATCGCGGCAAAGCTGCTGGCGCTCGATAACACGCGAGCCACGCCGGCCGAGCGCCGCGACGACGGTCGCGATTTTGTGCCCACCAACAAATGGGTGCTCTTCGGCCACCACTTCGCCGCGATTGCCGGTCCGGGGCCGTTGGTCGGTCCCACCCTGGCGGCGCAGTTTGGCTATCTGCCGGGAACGCTGTGGCTGATTGCTGGCGCGGCGTTTGCCGGCTGCGTGCAGGATTTCGTGATTTTGTTCTGCTCGATCAGGCGCGACGGAAAAACGCTGGGCGAAATGGCTCGCGACGAAGTCAGCAAGCGCGGCGGCCTCATCGCGCAGCTTGCTGTGCTCACGATCATGATTATTCTGTTGGCCGTGGTCGCGCTTGTTGTTGTGAATGCGCTGAAAAGTTCGCCGTGGGCTACGTTCACCCTGGCCATGACCATTCCCATCGCGCTGCTGCTCGGCGTCTACCTTCGTTATTTTCGGCCGGGGCGGGTGCTCGAAGCTTCATTTATCGGCGTCGCGCTGGTGCTCTTCGTTGTCGTCGCGGGGCAGTGGGTAGCCGATTCGCCGTACCTGGCGAAGGTGTTTACGCTCGGCGGCGTCACGCTGGCCTTCGCGATTATCGCCTATGGTTTTGCGGCTTCCGCGTTGCCGGTATGGCTGCTGCTGGCGCCGCGCGATTATTTGAGCGCGTTCATCAAGGCAGGTGCGATTTTCTCTTTGGCCGCCGGAATCCTGCTGGTGCGCCCGCAGGTGCTGATGCCGCCGCTCACGCGCTTCGTGGATGGCAGCGGCCCGGTCTTCGCCGGGAAAATCTTTCCTTTTTGTTTCATCACCATCGCTTGCGGCGCGATCAGCGGATTCCACTCGCTGATTTCCAGCGGCACCACGCCGAAAATGATTCAGCGCGAAGGGCACGCCCGCTTCATCGGTTACGGCGCCATGCTGCTGGAGTCCTTCGTCGGCGTGATGGCCATGGTCGCGGCTTGCGCGATGACGCCAGGCGTCTACTTCGCGATCAACAGCCCCGCTTCCATCGTCGGAGCCACGCCGGAAGCCGCTGCCGCCACGATTTCCAGTTGGGGCTATCCGCTCTCCGCCGGTACGATGACCGGCCTGGCCCACGCCGTCGGCGAACAAACCCTGCTCAACCGCGCCGGCGGCGCTCCGTCGCTCGCCGTCGGCATGGCGCAGATTTTTTCCAGCACCATTGGCGGCGAACGCCTGCTCAGCATCTGGTATCACTTCGCGATCATGTTCGAAGCCCTATTTATTCTCACGGTGCTCGATGCCGGCACGCGCGTCGGGCGGTTCATGATTCAGGAACTCGGCGGGCGCGTCTGGAAGCCGATGGGCCGCATGAACTGGATGCCAGGGATTCTCTTATCCAGCGCGCTGATCGTCGGCGCGTGGGGATATTTTCTCTATCAAGGAGTGGTGGACCCGCTCGGCGGCATCAATTCGCTCTGGCCGCTATTCGGCATTTCCAACCAGTTGCTGGCCGCCGTTGCGCTGGTGGTTGCCACCACGATCCTGCTGAAGATGGGCAGGTTGAAATGGATTTGGGTGACGCTGCTGCCGATGGCCTGGTTGGTAGTCATCACGATGACCGCCAGTTATCAGAAAATCTTCAGCGCCAACGTCCGGATCGGATTTTTATCACAGGCAAATTCTCTGGCCGCGCAGATTGCCGCCGGGAAAATCGCAGCCGCGAAAATCGCGGACACGCAGCGGAACATTTTCAATCTCCGCCTGGATGCGGCAGTCACCGCCGTGCTCGCCGCGATGATCCTGGTGCTGCTCGTGGAGGCGCTGGCGCAGTGGTACGCCATTCTCAGCCGCGACAAGGAACCCGTGTTACAGGAAACGCCGTATGTAGCGACACAGTGGGCGGAGGGAGACTGATGAAAGCACTTTGGCTGCAACTTGAGGAGGCGATGCGAAATTTCTGGCGGGGTGTCCGCCAGTGGAGCGGCGATTCCGCTTACGAGACGTACCTTACGTGTGCGCAGCGGCAGCTTGGGCAGAAGCCGATGTCTGCCACGGAATTCTATGTCGAGCAACTGAACCGAAAATATTCTCGCCCCAACCGCTGTTGCTGAACTCTTCCGCGTAGCGTCCACCTTAAGGTGGACGCTACAAATCCCCTTCGTCCTCGAAGGTCTTCAGCTGCGTCACCTTATGCGTGATCTTCACGCCGCTCTTCTTCACCCCAGCCAGAATCACTCGCCGAACTTCCACCGGAAGCGTCTCCGGCGGGAACACGCCCTCCAGTTCACGCGGGAAAAATTTGATGAATAGCGCGGCGACATGCGCCGTCGCGTACGCCACCGGCGTGTTGAATTTTCCCTGCCGCCGGATCTGATACAACGTGGGAAACATCACGTCGCTGCGGATGGAAAGCCGCTGATCCTCCTTCGGTGAATGTTTTACTCCTATGACGGTCACTGACGCCGCAAACCGCGCGTTCTGCAGAACACCCTGGCGGATGAGCGCGGCGATCTTCCGCGGCGACGACGTTTCCGGAAACCGCTGCCGCGGAAGGCCCCGCGATTTCGAAAGCTTTCCCTGCTTGTGCCAGCGGCGCAGCCGGTCGAATTCGTTGCCGCCGATCTTCACGTCCAGTTCGCGCATGGGGATGTAGTGCGGCAGCGTGGCCACTTCGTCCTGCGCCGCCAGAACCACGTTGGCCGGACCGATGGGTTCGGGGAAGCGAAACTTTTCAAGCTCGGAAAAGCGCTTCGCCAGTTGATATTTTTTGTCCCGGTAAATCCGCGGGTGCGAAATGGCCTCATCGAACGAGACTTCCGGTGACCACTGGGAAATCGGGTCGTCGCTTTCCGTGCTTTCGTAAAGGCGAATGTGCACCGACTGGACGTCGTCCAATAAGTCCGCCGCGCGTTTCACCAGCAGATTAGTCAGTCCGGGAGCCGCGCCGGTATTGATAAGCGCGGCGCGATGCTTTTCCTCAAACTTCTTTTTGTAGCGCACCTGCTCCGGCTTGAAGGGATTCCTTCTCAGGTGCGAGCTAAGGTCGAGATAATGCGCGCGAAGACGCAGCGCCGCGCGCAGCACGATTTCATTGAACACCGAAGCTGACGCGTTGACGATCAACTGGCAGCCCTTGGCGGCTTTCACAATGGCGCGCAGATTCCGCGCATTCACCGTCGTAATGGGGATGGCCGATTTCTTGCCCAGAAACCGCCGTGCGCGCGCGGGGTCTCGATCCCCGCACCAGACCACATGTCCCTGACGTTCCAGGAGTTGCGCGAGCAGCGATCCGGTCGCGCCCGCACCCAAAATGAAGATTCGCATGGCGTTAGCAGACTTTATCACACTCGGCGGAAACCACAGGAGGCGGGTTCGACAGGTTTTCAGGCTTTGGTTTTTTCGCGCGGGGCGGGCGCGCCGCGCAGCAGGCCTTCGGTGCTGAGGTCTTCGTCAATGTCGGGCCAGTGAATTCCGTATCCACCGCCTGCCACTTTCCAGTTGTTTCGCTGCCCAGGATTGGCGCGCAGAAGTTTGGGATACCAGGTGAGAGGCACGCTGATCTTGCGGCCGTCGCGCAACGATACACAGAGCGAATCCTCGGTAAAGCTGACGTCGGCGACACGCTCACCCGGGTTAAGGGTGGAAATGCTCATTCCATGCCTCCAGGAGCCCCTGCTGGTGCTCCTCTACTATGGATTGTACCCGACGAAGTTCAGTCATGTTAAACCCAAAGTTTTGCGCCGGCGAAACCGGGCGAAGCCAGAACTTTGCCGATTTCTCGTCCCTATCTGCATGCACATGTGGCGGCTCATTCGGTTCGTGGCTATAGAAATAGACTCGGTACGGCCCCGATCTGAGAATGGTGGGCACAGTGATATTCTATGGCTAATTTAACTATTTGGATAACCAAATGGTACCCGTTTGGGAGGCCTGGCTGCGATTGCAAGGTCTTTCGTACCGGCGTAGGATTGTAGATGTAACTCCGACTCTGCCGACCTGCGGGAGAGACATCCCATGGCGGCGGGGCGAGGCGGCCGATGGCGGCTTGCCGAGGGTTCGGGTGGAAACGCCCGCGCCTCCCGTGCTTGGAAAGGAGCCAGTCCACCGGAAATCTGCAGATTTCCGGCTAGAGCCCGATTCCATGTGCGAATCGGGTTTTTTCTTTTTGGGGTACTCTGATGACGCTTCACGACAAGTTCGGACGCCAAATCACCGACCTGCGGATTTCCGTCACCGACCGCTGCAATTTCCGCTGCGTGTATTGCCGCTCCGCCGACCCTGAAAATTACCGCGAGCACGAGCAGATTCTTTCCTGGGCCGAGTTCGGACGCCTGGCGCGGATTTTCGTCGACCTGGGCATTCAGAAGATGCGCATCACCGGCGGAGAGCCGCTTGTCCGCGCGGGTGCGGAAGCATTCCTGCGCAAGCTGCAGGAACTGGGCGTACCGGACATTTCCATGACCACCAACGGCCACCTGCTCGCCCAGCGAGTGCCCTCGCTGATCGCCGCCGGCCTGCACCGCATCAACATCAGCCTCGATTCGCTCGACCCCATCAAGTTTGAAAAAATCACCCGCACGCGCTCTTACGACTCCGTGATGCGCGGCATCGATGCGGTGCAGAACTCGCCTCTCGCCCCCGCGAAGATCAACGCCGTCCTCGTCCGTGGCTTCAACGAGGACGAGGTGGAAGCCTTCGCCGCTTTCGCGCGCGACCGCGGCGTGATCATGCGCTTCATCGAATTCATGCCGCTGGATGCCGACCGCCACTGGTCGCGCGAACTCATGGTCCCCGCCGAGGAAGTCTATCGCCGAATTCACGCGCAATGGCCGCTGGTGCAGATTCCTCACGCGAAAAGCGAAACCGCGCGCAAGTATAAATTTGCCGACGGCGCGCCCGGCGAGATCGGCCTGATCGCGCCGGTCACGCAGCCCTTCTGCGGCCATTGCTCACGCATCCGCCTCACCGCCGACGGCAAAGTCCGCACCTGCCTCTTCAGCAAGGACGACCACGACCTCCGCGCCCTGCTCCGCAACGGCGCCTCCGACCAGGACATCGAGGAGCGAATTCGCGCCATGGTCATCGAAAAAGAAGCCGGCCATCGCATCAACGAACCCGGATTCCAGCCGCCATCGCGCACCATGGTCTTCATCGGCGGCTAGGCAGTTCCCCGCGCGACGCTTCGCCAGACTCCTGCACAATCGCGTGTTATCCTTAGCTACAGGCCTTTAGTTGTCTCGGGAACGGACGGAAACGGTATGCCGGAAGACCACGACGACGAGCGCGAAGAGCAGCCAGAGCAACCCCAGCGATTGTTCACCCTCACCGAGGCGGAGCGCACTCGCCAGGAGCTTGAGCCTTTTCTGATCGAAGCCATCGGCGCGCGCAAAAAACTTTCCGTGCTCGAACAGGATTTAACCGCCGTTTCCACGCGCATCATGATGATGGGCGGCGTGCTGGTGCCCTACGCGAAGCTCGCGGAAAAACGCATGGATCAGCAGAATCTCGCGGAAGTGATGAAGAGCAATCTGGAGAAAATTCTGTCCACCGGTTGCCTCATCAAGGATCTCGACGTCGGGCTGCTGGATTTCCCCGCCATTGTGGACAACCAAGAAGTGTACCTGTGCTGGAAACTCGGCGAAGACCGCATCCGTTATTACCACCGGCAGGATGAAGGCTACTCCGGCCGCAAGCCCCTGGACCCGCGCGATCTCGGCTCCGGCACGCATCTGCAGTAGAGCAAAGCGCTCGTGATTTTGTAGCGCATCCAAAATCCATCCGCAAAGCGCCGCCACGGGAGCGACACACCGCCATGACCGAAAACCGACTGAAAGATTCCACCAGCCCCTACCTGCGTTCGGCGGCGCACCAGCCCATCAACTGGTATGAATGGGGCGCAGACGCCTTCGGTCTTGCCAAAAGCCAGGACAAGCCCATCCTGCTCGACATCGGAGCAGTCTGGTGCCACTGGTGCCACGTCATTGACCGCGAAAGCTACGAAAATCCCGCCATCGCCAAAATCATCAACGAACATTTCGTTCCTGTGAAGGTGGACCGCGATGAGCGCCCCGACGTCGATTCCCGCTACCAGTCCGCCATCAGCGCCATCAGCGGGCAGGGCGGCTGGCCGCTCACAGGTTTCCTGATGCCCGACGGCAAACCGTTTTTTGGCGGCACCTATTTTCCGCCGGAGGATCAAGACGGTCGGCCCGGCTTTCGCCGCATACTTCTAGCCGTCGCCGATGCATATCAGAACAAGCGCGACGATTTGCTGAAAACATCCGAAGCGCTCGCCGAAGCGGTGGCCAAGGCGGAAGCCTTCGCCGGCGCAAAGGGCGAATTCGACCTAGGCGTGATCGATTCGCAAATCAGTTCCTTGACGCAGCTTTTCGATCTGCGAAATGGCGGCTTTGGCAATGCCCCGAAGTTTCCCCACGCCTCAGCGGTCGATCTGCTCTTTGAGCGCTACCGCCAGACGGGCGAAAAGCATCTCCTCGCCATGGCCGAAACCACACTCGAAAAAATGGCAAAAGGCGGCGTCTACGATCAACTCGCCGGCGGCTTTCACCGCTACTCCGTAGATGAACGCTGGCTAGTCCCCCACTTCGAAAAAATGTCCTACGACAACTCCGAATTGCTTCGGAACTACCTCCACGGCTGGCAGGTGACTCGCAATCCGTTCCTGAAGGAAACCGCCGAAGGCATCATCGGCTGGGTGAACCAGGAACTCTCCGATCAGGCGAGCGGTGGATTTTACGCCAGCCAGGACGCCGACGTTTCGCTCGATGATGATGGCGACTACTTCACCTGGACGCTCAAGGAACTGCGCGCGGCATTGTCGCCCGATGAAGCGCGCATCATGGAGTTGTATTACGACGTGGAAGCCCACGGTGAAATGCACCACAACCTTGAAAAAAATGTGTTATGGATCGCTCAGACCGCCACAGAAATTGCCAAATCGCTCGGCCTCGACGAATCCACTGTCCGCCTGACGATTGCCAACGCCAAACGCAAACTGCTCGCCGCGCGTACACCTCGGCCTACGCCATTCATCGACAAGACCATGTACGTAAGCTGGAACGCGATGTTTGTTTCCACCTACTTTAATGCAGCCCGCGTGCTGGAAGGCGAACTCACCGCAAATTCCGGCGCCTTTGCTCTGAAAACGATCGATCGCATGTTGCGGGAAGCGTGGAGCGCGGAAAACGGATTTGCCCACCGCATCGGTGGGCCTGCGTTGCGCGGCTCTTTGGATGATCAGGTTTTCGGTGTGCTTGCGTTGCTCGACGCCTATGAGGCCACGCTCGACACGAACTATTTCCGCGCGGCGCAGCGCACCATGGACCTCACTATCGAAAAATACGGCGACGCGGAAAACGGCGGCTTTTTTGACCGCGCATCCGACGCCCCGGCGATGGGCGGCCTCGAAGTTCGTCGCAAGCCGTTCCAGGATTCTCCAACGCCCAGCGCGAACTCCGTTGCGGCGATGGCCCTTACGCGCCTGCATGCCTACACGGATGACGCCAGATATTTCAACTGGGCCAAGAAAACGCTGGAAGCCTTCGCCGGCATCGCCCCGCAGTACGGCCTCTTCGCCGCAACCTATGGTCTCGCAGCCCTTCTCTTCGCGGAGCATCCGACCCAAGTGGTCATCACCGGCGCGAACGGTGATCCGGCCAAAGAAAAACTCGAACGCATCGCCAACGATGTGTTTCGCTTCGGCAAAGCCGTTCTTCGGGTCACACCTTCTACATCGCTCGAGCACCTGCCCGTCGCCCTGCGCCAGACGGTGCCCCATCTCCCCAAAGACAAAGCCAGCGCCCTGGTCTGCTCCGGTAACACCTGCCTGCCGCCCACCACCGACCCCGAAGAACTAAAGCGCCTCCTCCAAAAAGGAATCGCCGGCACCGCCGCCGGTTAGATCGCTTGCCGTTGTAGCGGCCGCCTTCTGAGGCGGGCACTCTGCATTTGGAGTGCGGGAGCAACGCTCCCGCTTTTACGGTGCAAGCGCTGTCTGCCAAATTAACTTGGAGGCTGAACTTAACCCTCAAAAGCGGCGGCAGAACCGCCACACTCCAAAAGTGGCTTCCCCCAAAAAAGGGCAAGATGCCATCGCACCCTGCCCTCACTAGCTCGGAGGTCTCCGAATTCCTTTACCTCCTTAACTTCCTTTACTTCATTTCTTCGGCCTTGATTCCGGCGGCACCAACCCGTTGATCCGGTAATACACCACCAACTGCCCGTAATGTTCCCCCGAATGCTCGATCAGCCCATAAGCCAGGTCGTAAAGCCGGTCCAGATGCGGACTGCCATCGTTCACCGCTTCCATCAGGCCTTTGTCGCCTTTCGCCTTGATCTCGGCGGCTCCGTCTTCCACGCACTTCTTCACAAACGCCACCAGTTCCGCCCTGGTTTTCACGCTCACGTCCTTGGGATCGTCGGCATAGCGCGGTTTCTTCCCCGCGGCCGTATCCGTAAAGTAATACATGGACGCCGAGGCGTGCACCAGATTCGCGACAAACGTCCGCGACTCTGCCTGCGGCTTGAATGAATACTTGTCCTCCGGAAAATCCTGCGCCATCGCAATCAGCTTCCGTCCGATGTCGTTCCACTGTTCCAGAACGGCTTCCGACGGGCTGGGAGCCGGCCCCGGCGCCTTCTTCGGGGCTTCCTGTGCCCGCAGGGGAGCCAACACGAAACACACCGCAAACCATACCAATGCAAACCTGGAAAAACGATTCATAGCTTCTCTCCTTTGAACGTCGAACCGAACGGCTTTCTATCCCCCTAAAGACGTATCTCCGCACCGGATGTTTCAGTTTGGCAGGAAAATGGCAGGCCAACCGGCTCTGGCCGCCAGCCATCATACTTAATAGACCCGCGGAAGTCGCGGAAAGGTGCAGAAAAGGGGAGGTTTACTTCTGGCTACGGGGCCAAAAGACCATATAAAAGGCTAACGTCCCGCGTGTTACTCTGATAGAAAGTGGTCGAGGGAGTCATCCATTGATTTGGAGTTGGTTTTTACTGCGGGTCCTAATCGGGCTGTCGATCGTGACGGTCCTGTTTTTGTCCCAGCGCTTCTGGTACCGGGCCTTGTGGCGCGTCACCGGACACTGGGGCCGCACCACCCTGCGCGTGGGCGTCCGCCTGCTTTACCTCTCGGGCTGGCTGCTCATCATCACCACCCTCGCCGATAATATCCGTCAGGATCACGGGAGGCTCCTGCCCGATCACTCTCCGGTCACTGCATTCGCGGGTTTGTGGTTTGCCAGCGCGCTGTTTGGGTATCTGGCCATCAAATTCGTCCATGGCATCGAGTGGCTCTGGCATCGTTTCCGTAAGCCCGTGGCAAAAGACGCTTCCAAGCTCCCGGCGCACCGCATCGATCTGGAGGACATTATTCCGGACCCTTCGCGCCGCACCTTTTTCCGCACGGCCAGCGTTGTCGCCGGAGCCGCGCCGTTTCTCGGCGTGATGTATGGCTTTGCCGCGGAGCGCCTACGCTATGAGGTTCGACGGATCGAGATTCCCCTGAACAACTTGCCGGCGGAACTCGACGGGATGCAGATTGTCCAGATCAGCGACATCCACCTGAGCGCGTACATGACTCGCGAGTCGGTCCGCCGCGCCGTGGAGATGGCTAACGAGGTTGGCGCGGACCTGGCCGTCGTCACCGGAGACCTGATCACCGGCATGCACGATTCCATGTGGGATTGCGTCGAGGAAGTTCGCCAGTTGCGCGCGCCGCTCGGCGTCTATGGCTGCAACGGCAACCACGAAATATATGCACGGGCGGAAGACCTGGCCGAGCGCCTTTACCAGCAAGCCGGCATGAAGCTGCTGCGCCGCGAAAACGCCATCATCAACTACAAGGGCGGGCAACTGAATCTGATCGGCGTCGATTACCAGCGCGAGCGCGGTCCCAGCGGACGCAAAGTGCAAATGCTGGTGAATCTCGAACCCCTGGTGCGCCGAGACATGCCCAACATCCTCTTGTCGCACAATCCGAACACCTTCAATCGAGCCGCGGAACTCGGAGTTGAACTTTCGCTTGCCGGGCACACCCACGGCGGCCAGGTGCAGGTCGAAATCCTCGATGTCAGCCTCAGCCCCGCGCGCTTCATCACCGATTACATCGCCGGCCTCTATCACCGCCCGCTGCTCATGCCCGATCAGCCAAAGCGCATGGGCGAAACCATCAAGCTCATGCCCAACGCCCCCAACGGCCTCGCCGCTCTCTACGTGAACCGCGGCCTCGGCACCGTCGGCGCGCCAGTCCGCCTCGGCGCTCCCCCGGAAATCACCCACATCGTCCTTCGCCGCGTCTAAGGCACTATTTCCGCAAATACCCGGATCCAACCATGCTCAAAATAAACATTGGCCGCTGGGCTTCAGTTCTGGGTCTGATTTTCGCTGTTTTTGGCGTTGACGCGAATGCCGCTCAACGCTGGTCTACAAAGATTTGTGGCGTAGACCAAAGTCGGCCAGCTGAGCGCATATTTGCGGAGCCGGACAGCAAACATAATTGGCGGGAGTATCGCGGCGTCAAGGAGGTCCCAAAACTGGAAAATGACTTTGGAGAATTCGCCCAGTTGTGGACAAGCCACGATGGCAATGTTCTGATAAGCGTCCAAGCGCCGGGTGAGGATTTCGCTTCCTACACGGACTATTGTTTTGACTCAAAGGGCGAGCTCATTGAGCTCAGATTCCAATTGCGGACGGCTTGGGGATGGGGCTACAGAGTAGAGGGTCCCGTATTGAACGGAAGGTTGGCACCAAAAAAATCAGAGTTTTTCAACACGAAGACAGAAATGCCAATCACAAAGCCAGAACAAGCAGACGATATTCCTGATGCCCTCAAGCCTATGGTGTATCTGCGGGAAGTGCAGCTTCCGTTTTCCAAGCTACTACCGAAAGCCTAATTGGCCGCGGGCCGAGCCGCCAGTTCCCCGCAAGAAACTCACCCATGACCGCTTTCTCCGACGTTCCTTGTTCTTGCTGCGAGTGCTAAAATCTGTGCAACAAATTCATGAACCTCAAAGAGAAGAACTACAGGCTGGAGACAGTGGCGGAGCCTGCCAAGGGCACCTCAATTTGGGGTTGCGGAGTTTATTCAGCAGTCTTGCCGGGTGTGGCCGTGGTAGTGGTAGGCACTCCCTCAACGGCGGAGAGCGTGATTGGCGACGGAAGTGAGGCAGCGTCGACTATTGGAGAAACCTCGTCTTTGCGCATCGAAGGGAACTTGCCATAGGTCATTCCGCGCCAGAGCCACTCCATCGGCCCGAACCGGTACCGTTGCAGCCACCAGTTGCTGACCACCACCTGAGCCGAATATAGAACGACCGTGGGGATCAACCCGATCGCCGGCCCGATGCGCCCGTAAAGACCCGTCGTATAGTGGTAGAAAAACAAAGTGCAAATCACGGACTGCATCAGGTAATTCGTCAGCGCCGTCCGTCCCACCGCGGCAAATGGCAGAAGGTAGCGCCGCTTCTTCTCGTCCAGATAAAGCAGCGCAAGGCCCGAAGCGTATCCCGCCGCCAGAATGTGCGACCCAGGCAGCCACAACACCGCCGCGGACCAGCCCCTCACCGACACGACGCCCGGCGGCAAGATTGCTTTCATGACCGCCACGTACAGGCTGATGATCAATCCCACGGGGAGGCACCACGAGCACACCCGCTTCAGCACCGGCCGGTACTCGTCCAGCCGCTGCACAATGCCCGCTCGCCACACCCACATCCCCAGCAGAAATAGCGCCGCCGCATAGATCGCGAATAAACTGGTGGGCAACTCCCGCTTCCACTCCACCCAGTTCTGCGCCAGGATCTGACGCACCGTCCCATGAGCGTAAATCTGGACGACCGCGTAGATCTTCTGAACGTCTTCCGGCTTCGGCGTCATCCAGGCGGGCCGGAAACGCGTGTAATACAAACCCAGAAAAAATGTGGCGACGACGATCGGCACGGCGAACAGGCTTCCCGCCCACCACAGCAGTGTCTTTTGCTGGCGGTTGCGGAACATCAGCAGAATGGCGCCGGAAAGCGCATAGGTCAGCAGGACATCGCCCGCCCAGATCAGCATTCCGTGGATCAGTCCGAACAGCGCCAGCGCCAGCAGTCGCCGCGGATAAAACCCCATGAACCGCGCGCCGCGAGCCTCCGCCCGGCTCATCTGGATGGCGAACCCCATCCCGAACAGGAACGAAAAAATGGTGATGAATTTCCCTTGGATAAATCCGTCGATGAAGATCTGGGCCAGCACGTCGGCCCGGCCGTGGAAGAGGACCCCGATGTGATCGTAGCAATCGAGTGGCGCGAAGAAAGCGCGCATGTTCGCCGCAAGAATTCCGAAGAGCGCCATACCCCGCAGAACATCGATAAAAACGATGTGTTCGGAAAGGCTGACCGGCCCAACCCGCTGGGTGTCTGGGTTCATACGCCGTCCTTGCAGTGGCTATGATGCTATACGCAAGGCAACCGCGTAAAGTAACGGCTGTCTGTACCAGTTTGCGCCGCGGATGCTAGAATCTCCTCGGTCAATCCATGAACATAAGAGAGAAGAACTACTGGCTGGATACGGTGGCGGAGCCTGCGAAGGGCTCTACGGGAGCTTTGCCGGATAAGGTGGACGTTGCCGTCGTCGGCGGGGGATTCTGCGGCTTGTCTGCGGCGCGCGTGCTGGCGCAGCGTGGGGTGCGCGCGGTCCTGCTCGAAGCCGAATCGCTGGGCTGGGGCGCAAGCTGCCGCAATGGCGGCATGGTGCTGACCGGGCTGAAGCTGCCCGTGGCCACGCTGATCAAGCGCTATGGCCGCGAAGCCGTACAGCGGATGTACGCCGCCTCGCTCGAATCCATCGACCTCGTCGAGCGAATCGTCAAAGAAGAGGGAATCGACTGCGATTTCTCGCGCTGCGGACACCTGGAAGTCGCCTGCAAACAGGCACATTTCGATGATTACGCCGCAGCCGCCGCGCGCATCAAGAGCGAGTTCAATCACGAGTTGCGCATCATCCCGAAGAACGCGCTGCAAAACGAAATCGGCTCACAAATTTATTTTGGCGGCATGGTGGATGAAACCAGCGCCGGCGTGAATCCTGCGCGCTACGTGCAAGGCCTGGCGAAGGCCGCGCAGCGCCACGGCGCCTGCCTGTTCGACCACGCACGCGTCACGCGCGTTTCCTCGCAACCGAATGGCACCAGCGGCAGCTTTCGCCTCGAAACCACCCGCGGCACGCTCACCGCTAAAGAAGTTCTGCTGGCCAGCGGCGCTTACACGACCGAAGCCACACCGTCCCTGCGCAAAAAAGTGATTCCCATCGGTTCCTACATCATCGCCACGGAAGTTCTTCCCGACGCCTTGGCCGCCGAAGTCAGCCCGCGCAACCGCATGATCTACGATTCCAAGCATTTCCTCTATTACTACCGGCTGACGCCGGACAATCGCATGCTCTTCGGCGGCCGCGCAGCCTTCTTCCCGGAATCCGAAAGCACAGTGCGTGAAAGCGCCGAGCTCCTGCGCCGGGGCATGATCGAAGTCTATCCCCAACTGCGCGAAGTGAAAGTCGAATACGTCTGGGGCGGCACACTCGATTTCGCGATGGACGTGATGCCGCACTCGGGAAAAATCGACGGCATGTATTTCGCCCTCGGCTTCGCCGGCCACGGCGTGGCGGCCGCCACCTGGATGGGTGCAAAACTTGCCGGCGTGATCTGCGGCGACCCCGACGACAATCCCTTTTCCCGCATCGCATTTCCCGGCGCGCCCCTCGGCCTCCGCAGCGGCAACACCTGGGCCCTGCCCCTCGCCGGCGCCTACTACAAAGTCCTCGACTGGCTCACGTAAGCCAGCCCGCGATCTTTCCGAGCGCGGCTGCGATTGGAATGCGGTTTCATCCCCATTTCACCACAAAAGGAAACTTGTCATCCTGAGGCTATCCGACGAGGATAGCCGAAGGATCTCAACGCAAACATTGTGCAAGATATTCAAGTTGAGGTCCTTCGGGGCGCAAACGGCGCGCCCCTCAGGATGACAATTTATTTTTCGTCTTGGAAATTGGAAAATGGAGCGGTTTGGAGCCGTGCAAAGCTGAAACTACCCCGCAACCAACTTCTTAATTTGCGGAAACACGAAATACGCCGCCACGCCAAGTGCCACCGGCACCGGCCCCCACTTCAACGCAAACTTGTCGCTGCCTACCAGCGCCACGATAGTCATAAGGATCGGCGCAATCACCACGTAAGCTAGGCCCGCGTTGCCCCACGGAATCCGAAACGGCCGCGGCGTCTCCGGCTGTGTCTTCCGCAACTTCCATGCCGCCATCACCGTGAGCACCGTCACCAGGCTCCGCAGCCAGATGTACACGGTCAGCAACTGCGCCAGCGTATGAAACGCCAGCAGCGCGTAAATCCCCGACGAAATCAAAATCGCAATCCAAGGCGTGCCGTATTTCGGATGCTTCGCGGCAAACACCGCCGGCAGGTAGCCGTCCTCCGCCATCGAAGATGGCATCCGCGTGCTCGTCAACACGGTTGCATTCAGCAGCGAAACATTTCCCAGCATCGCGGCAACCGTCAGCGCAAAACCAAGCAAGCTTCCCCCGATCAGCAGCCCCGCCGTGGGCAAATAAGCCGTGTTCCATTTATCCCAGTCTCCCAGCGCCGCCAGCGAGAACAGCGCGGGCAGAAAATACGTGGCGATCGAGAGCGGCACCACAATCGCCAGCGCAATCGGAAAATTCCGCTGCGGATTTTCAATTTCCTCGGCCACGCTGGAACATTGTTCGTAACCCGAATACAGCCACAATCCCAGCGCCAGCCCCACCCCGAACACCTGAAACGGCGGCACATGCGGCGGCACAAACGGATGAAACGGATTGAAGTGCCATTTCGTTGCCGCAATCGCGCAGAGCACCAGCACCGGCACGAGCACGGAAAATTCCAGCACCGTGGACACTATCCCCACCATCTGGATCCCGCGAATATTCACATACGCCAGCAGCGCAATCAGCGCCACCGAAACCAGGTAATGTTTCCAACCCACCAGCGACGGGAAAAAGCCCCCCAGGTAATCGCTGAACAGTACCGCGTAGCTGCCGCCCAGCAGCCAAGAAGCGCTCCAGTTCCACCACCCGGCCAGGAATCCCCAGAAATTTCCGAAGCCCGCGCGCACCCATCGGTAAAATCCGCCTTCAACGGGAATCGCCGTCGTCAATTCCGCTGCCACCAGCGACACCGGAATACACCAGAAAAGCGGAATCACCAGCAAATACAGCAGCGTCACGCCCGGCCCGCTCGTCGTGACCATCTCTTCCATGCCGAACGGGCCGCCCGTCGTGTAGGCAAACATCACGAACACGAAATAGAGCAGTCCCGCTTTTTTTGCTGCCGTTTTGGCTATGCTCAAGGGTTTGCCGGAATTATCCCCACGCAGGTACATCTTGCAGCCCGGCGCAGGCGCACGAAGTGTACTCCACTTCGCGAACGATTGCTGGACTTGGCCCGCGGAGTGCGCGACACTCGGCGCGCCCGATTTTCGAGCCTCACGCCCGAATTGTGAGTCTGACGAATGATACTTCTCCTCATGGGAGTCACCGGCTCTGGAAAAACCACCATCGGCAAACTTGTGGCCGAGCGGCAGGCCTGGGTGTTTCTGGAAGCCGATGAGTTTCATTCACCCGAAAACATCGCCAAAATGCACAACGGTATTCCATTGACAGACGCCGACCGCCTGCCGTGGCTCGATGCGATCCATGCCAGGCTCGTGGCGCTGCACGCGGAAGGGAAAGATATTGTCCTCGCCTGCTCGGCGCTCAAGGAAAGTTACCGGCAGCGGCTGGCGAAAAATCTGCCCATGGAACTCGTCTACCTGAAGGGCTCGCCGGTTTTCATCGGCAGGCGCCTGCGCGAACGCCGCGGCCACTTCGCTGGAACATCTATTCTCGCGGGACAATTTGCCGACCTCGAGGAGCCGCGCGAAGCCTTCACTCTTCCCGCGGAATTGCCCCCCGAAGATATAGTGCGCAAAATTCTCCGACATTTTTCTCTCGCGCCAAAAACCTCCATCGATGCGCCTTCGCTCCTGAAAAAACTTCGCTGGCGCCTGCTTCCGTTTCTCTTCCTCCTGTACGTGGTTGCCTACCTCGACCGCATCAACGTCGGCTTTGCCGCCCTGCAAATGAAGGGGCAACTCGGTTTCAGCGACGCGGTCTACGGCCTCGGCGCGGGAATTTTCTTCCTCGGCTATTTCCTGTTTCAGGTTCCGGCAAATCTGGCGCTGGAGCGCGTCGGAGCCCGCCGCTGGATCTCCGCCTTGATGATCTGCTGGGGCATAATCTCCGGCTGCATGTTCTCTGTGCACTCCGTCGCTTCTTTTTATTCGCTGCGGTTTCTTCTCGGTGCCGCCGAAGCTGGATTCTTTCCCGGCGTAATTTTTTACCTGCGCTCCTGGTTCCCCGCTAGCGCCCGGGCCGGAGTTGTCGCGCTGTTCATGACCGCCGGCCCCGTCTCCGGCGTGATTGGCGGCCCGATTTCCGGCTTGCTGCTGGATTGGAATCACCGCGGAGGCCTCGCCGGCTGGCAGTGGATGTTTCTTCTCGAAGCCATCCCCGCAATTCTGCTTGGTTTCGCGGCCTGGTTTTTTCTTGCGGACAATCCCGCCCGCGCGCCCTGGCTTTCTCCAGCAGAAAAATCCTGGCTGCTGCAAACTGCGGGCGGCGAAGCAAGCCCCGCATCGGCAACTTCAACGGAACATCCGGGTTTGTGGTTCGTGAACGCCCGCCTCTGGGGATTTGCGCTCGTCTATTTCGGCTTGAACACTTGTACCTACGGGATCAGCCTCTGGCTGCCAACCGCCCTGCACTCGCTCACCGGTCTGTCCAATTTTCTCCTTGGCCTCTTATCCACAGTCCCCTATCTTGCGGCAGCGATCCTCATGGTCCTGATAGGCGCGCACTCGGACCGTACCGCAGAGCGCCGCTGGCACATCGCGTTTTCCGCGTTTGCGGGAGGCATCGCCCTCGTCGTCAGCGGCTTTTCGCCGGGCATCGCCACCAGTGTTTTTTGCTTTGCCATCGCCCTGTCCGCGTCTTCCTCGATGGCCGGGCCATTCTGGGCCATGGCCTCCGGCTCCTTCACGGCTGTCGCTGCTGCGCGCTCCATCGCTCTGATCAACGCCATCGGGAATCTCGGCAGCGGCTTCGGCCCTTACTGGATCGGCCATCTTCGCGACACGACTGGCTCGTTTCGTGCCGGTTTGTTGAGTGTCGCCGCCTTGCTCACCTTTGCCGGCCTCATCGTCCTATTCCTTGATCGCGGCCCGCGGCGCTCAAATTAAAGCCGTCAATCTGCTCATCAGCGTCTGCCGCACAAATTGGCTCCTTGCAGATTCTCTTCAATCACGAAATAATCGCTCTCTTGCACTTCAGGAGCTTTTCTTGACCAGATCAACTCGCTTCATCCTGTTCGTTGCCTGCCTCATTGCCATCGGCACTCTCGCGCTTCATCCGCGCGTCGCGGCGGATGAAGCGCCGCTCTACGGCTACTCCGCCGAATCCTCCCGCGCTGAGCGCCAGTGGGAAGAAAAGTTGCGCGCCATACCGAGCCCTGACAACATGCGAGCGTACATGCAGCGCCTCTCCGCGCGTCCTCACAATGTCGGCTCGCCCTACGACAAGGAAAACGCCGACTGGCTCGCCGCAAAATTCAAGGAATTCGGCTTCGACGTTCAAATCGAATCCTACGACGTCCTCTTTCCCACGCCCAAAGAACGCCAGCTAGAACTTCTCGACTGCAAGAGCGCCTCCACCACCGACTGCTCCGTGAAATTCACCGCGAAGCTTGAAGAACCCACCCTCACCGTCGATCCCACCTCCGGCCAGAAATCCGAGCAGTTGCCCACCTATAACGCCTTCTCCAAAGATGGCGACGTCGTCGCTCCGCTCGTCTACGTCAATTACGGCATTCCCGAGGATTACGAGCGCCTCGAACGCCTCGGCGTTTCCGTCAAAGGCGCGATCGCCATCGCCCGCTATGGCCACTCTTGGCGCGGCATCAAGCCCAAGGTTGCCGCCGAACACGGCGCCGTCGGCTGCATCATCTATTCCGATCCCGAAGGCGACGGCTACTCTCAAGGCGAGACTTTTCCCAAAGGCGGTTTCCGCCCGAATGATGGTGTCCAACGCGGCAGCGTGGCCGACGATCCCATTTATCCCGGCGACCCGCTCACTCCCGGCATCGCCGCGAAAAAAGATGCCAAGCGCCTGAAGCTGGAAGATTCTCCCGTCATCACCAAAATTCCCGTACTTCCCATTTCGTATGGCGATGCGCAGCCGCTGCTTTCCGCGCTCACCGGCCCGGTCGCACCCAACGAGTGGCGCGGAAAACTTCCCCTCACCTATCACGTCGGTCCCAGCACGCTGAAAGTCCACCTGAAAATGAAATCGAATTGGGATTTGAAGCCTATCTACGACGTGATCGCTCGAATCCCCGGCAGCACGATTCCCGACCAGTGGGTTATCCGCGGCAATCATCACGACGCGTGGGTCAACGGCGCGGAAGATCCCATCTCCGGCCTGGTTGCCGAACTCGAAGAAGCCCGTGCCTTCGGCGAACTTCTGAAAACCGGTTGGAAGCCGAAGCGTACCATCATCTATTGCGCGTGGGATGGAGAAGAACCCGGCCTGATCGGCTCGACCGAGTGGGTGGAAGACCATGGCGACGATTTGATGAAACACGCTGTCGTCTACATCAACTCCGACACCAACGGCCGCGGTTATTTCGACGCCGAGGGTTCGCACACGCTCGAAAAATTCATCAACGATGTCGCGCGCGACGTCCAGGACCCCGAAACCAAACTTTCCGTCTGGAAGCGTGCGCAACTTCAGACAATCTCAGCCGCCGCAAATGCTGATGATCGCGCGGAAGCCCGCAATCGCGCCGACCTGCGCATCGGCGCGCTCGGCTCCGGTTCCGACTACGGCGCGTTCGTCCAGCACGACGGCATCGCCTCGCTGAATCTCGGCTACGGCGGCGAGGACGGCGGCGGCATCTACCATTCCATCTACGACGATTTCTACTGGTTCACTCACTTCAGCGACACTGAATTCGTCTACGGCCGCGCTCTCGCGCAAACCTCCGGCACCGCCGTCATCCGCCTCGCCGACGCGGATATTTTGCCCTTCGAATTCACCGATTTCGCGGACACCATGCAAACTTACGTGAAGGAACTCAAAACCCTCCTGCAGCAAAAACAGGACGAGGTTCGCGAGCGCAACAAAGAAATTGAAGAAGGCGTCTTCCAGGCCACCAACGACCCTAAGCATCCTACTGTCGCGCCCAAACCCGAAGAGGTGGCACCGTTCATCAATTTCGCACCGCTCGACAACGTCATCACCGAGCTCGCGAAGGCCGCCGAGGCCTACAAAAAAGCCTACGCCGAGGTTGGCGCGCGCGGCGATCTCGCAAAGGCTTCGGCCTCGGCGCAAGAGCTCAACCACCTGTTGATGGAAAGCGAGCGCCGCCTGACCAATCCCGACGGCCTCCCGGGACGCCCCTGGTTCAAGCATGAAATCTACGCGCCCGGCCAGTACACGGGTTACGAAGCGAAAACCATTCCGGGCGTCCGCGAAGCCCTGGAACTCAAGCGCTGGAAGGAAGCCGAAGAGCAGGTCGGCGTCGCCGCCAAAACGCTGCACCAGGAAGTCGCGTTAATCAACGAAGCCGCTGCAAAATTATCCGCGCTTCACTAAAGTCGCCTTTTTTTGAGTGCGCGAGCGAAGCTCCCGCTTTTACGGTTGCGGCGCTATCTCCCAAGCTAATTTGGGCTCATCCCCGTAAACCTCAAAAGCGGCGGCAGAGCCGCCGCACTCCAAAAAGGCCGTCTAAAATCCGCTATAATTTCCGCGCAATTCACTCTCAAGGAGACCTCTCATTCCCTCTTACAACCTCTCCATCGTCGGCTTCGGGCACGTGGGGCGCGCCCTGCTGCGCCTGCTCATCTCCAAGGAAAGCGAGATGCGCCGCAAATACGATGTTCGCTGGCGCCTCACCGGCATCGCCACGCGACGCTTCGGCTGGATCGCCGAGCCCGAAGGCCTCAACCCGCTCGCCGCGCTGAGCAGTCATTTTCCGCAGCTAGCCAATCCCCCGCGCAACGTCCGCGAATGGCTCGAACGCTCCAAGGCCGATGTGCTCTTCGAAGCCAGTTCGCTCAACACGCATTCCGGCCAGCCCGCCATCGATCATCTCGTCGCTGCCCTCGAAGCCGGCGCTCACGCCATCAGCGCCAACAAGGGGCCGCTGGTCCACGATTACCAGCGCATCGCCGCGCTTGCCAAGGCAAAGGGCAAGCAATTCTTGTTCGAATCCACGGTCATGGATGGCGCGCCCATCTTCTCGCTCTTTCCGCTGGGCCTCCCTGCCGCGGATTTGCGCGGTTTCGCCGGTGTTCTGAATTCCACCACCAACGTGGTGCTCACCGAAATGGAAAAGGGCCGCTCGCTCGACGAAGCCGTCAAGCGCGCCCAGGCCATCGGCATCGCCGAAACCGATCCGACCCATGATCTCGATGGCTGGGACGCCACGGTCAAGGTAGCGGCAATCGTTAACGTCTTGATGGGCGTCCCGCTGCGCATCGAACAGGTGCAGCGCACCGGCATCCGCGAACTCAGCGAGGAAAAAATCCGCTCCGTGCGCGCGGCCGGCATGCGCTACAAACTGATCTGCCGAGCCGAGCGCCGCGGCGACGGCGTCGAATGCCGTGTCGGCCCGGAACTCCTTCTCATGACCGATCCCATGGCCGGCCTCGAAGGCACCAGCTCCGCCATTCGTTTCGATCTCGACGTGATGAGCATTTCTCTCGTGGAGCACAATCCCGGCATCGAAGCAACCGGCTACGGCCTCCTTGCCGATTTTCTCCGCGCCGCGAAGTCCTGAGCTTGTATTGGCGGTCTTTTGTAGGGCGGCCTTCTGAGGCGGGCCGCTCTTACTTTTGAGTGCGGGAGCCCAGCTCCCGCTTTTGCGCTGTAAACGTAATCTCCCAAACTAATTTTGGTGGCGAACTGGAATCCTCAAAAGCGGCGGCTTTGCCGCCGGACTCAAAAAACCGCAACACCCAACCCTTTACCCCGCCCGCGTTCCGTCCGGCACCGCCTTTTCCGGCATTGCCAGCACCGGCGTAACGCCGTCCGCGTATCCAATATCGAAAAGCATCCCTTCGGAAATTTCTCCCGCCATCTTTCGCGGTTCCAGATTCACCACAAACAGCGCCTGCTTGCCCTCGATTTCCCGCGGATTCTCTCGTTCCTTCCTGATCCCCGCCAGAATCGAGCGCGTCTGGTCGCCAAAGCTGACTGTCAGCCTCATCAGCTTCTCCGAGCGCGGCACTTCTTCCACCTTCTGGATCGTGCCGACGCGAATGTCCAGCGCTTCCAACGCTGCAAACGCCACGATGGGTTTGATGGGTGCCGGTTTGAATGTCGAAGCGAATTCGTTCATGGCTCACCTGCGAAAATGCGCCGCATACGCCGGCGTGGGAATCGAAGCGTCGCAGCGTTCATCGCGAACCGCCGCGTCCGCCACCAACCGCAACGGAATAATGCCTGCCCACACGGAAAGAGCGTAATCGGCCGGGTCATCTTCCACATCGCCCGTGCGCACCTTCGCGGAAACTTCCGTCAGCGGCAATTTCAGGATGCTCGTCGCTTTCAATTCCTGCTCGTTGGGCTGCCGCGCATCTTCCCAGCGCCCGGGAATCAGCTTCTCTGTGAACGCCCGCAGCGCCGTCAGCTTTTCCGCGGGTTCGCTGATCAGCGTGGCCGTGCCCAGCGCCACCACGGACCGGTAATTCATCGAATGATTGAACACCGACCTCGCCAGCACCAGCCCGTCCGTCAGCGTCACCGTGATGCACACCGGCAAACCGCCGCCCGCCCCGCGCAGCATGCGGCTGGCCGCCGAACCGTGAAAATAAATCGCATCGCCCACGCGCGCGAACATCGTGGGAATCACAAACGGCTGGCCCTCCGCCGCAAAGCCGATGTGGCAAACGAAACCCTCGTCCAGAATTTTGTAAATGGCCTCGCGATCGTACACGGCGCGGTTGGCTTCGCGCACAACCCGCGTGCGGTCGCTCACGGCAAACGAATCAGACATGGAAGACCTCAGAATGAAACACGGCGCGGAGTTGATAGCCGGCGCCATCGCGGCATGAGTGGGAACAACTCCCTTGATGGTACCACGCGCCTCTGGACCCCTTGCAGCGTTACGTATTACGGGAGTTTCGGGGTACAACTGCCCGCGCCGGTGTGAGAAACTAACCACTGATACATCGCGATTTTACTTTCGCCCGAGAAAAGAGCTATGACCACACCCGGTTTGAACGTGCGCGCCACACCTGCTTTGGATATCGCCTGGGTTCGCTCCCAGTTTCCCTCCCTGAAAACTCAGGTCAACGGCCACACCGCCGCATTCCTCGACGGCCCTGCCGGCACCCAGGTGCCCACGCAAGTCATCCATGCGATCCAGAGCTACTTGCTGACCGCGAACGCCAATACCGGCGGCGCGTTTCTCACCAGCCGCCGCACCGAGGAAATCATCGCCCACGCCCGCGCCGCCATGGCCGACCTCTTCCACTGCGAAAAAGACGAGGTGGTCTTCGGCCAGAACATGACCACGATCACCTACGCGATCTCCCGCGCCATCGCCCGCGACCTGAATCCCGGCGACGAAATCCTGCTCACCACGCTCGATCACGACGCCAATTATTCGCCATGGAAAGCGCTCGAAGAAAAGGGCGTGATCATTCGCCAGGTGGACATTCGCGAAGCCGATTGCACGCTCGACCTCGACGATCTGAAAAGCAAGCTCAACGAGAAAACGCGCCTTGTCGCCGTGGGCTACGCCTCCAATTCCGTCGGCACCATCAATCCCGTGGCTGAAATCACCCGGCTCGCCCACGCAGCAGGCGCCATGATTTATATCGACGCCGTCCACTACGCTCCACACGGCTTGATCGATGTCAAGGCGCTCGACTGTGATTTCCTCGCCTGCTCGCCCTACAAATTCTTCGGCCCCCACATGGGCGCGCTCTATGGCAAGCGCCAGCACCTGCAGTCATTCCGTCCCTACAAAGTGCGGCCGTGCAGCGACCAGCTTCCCGATCGCTGGGAAAGCGGTACGCAGATTCACGAATTGATCGCCGGAATTGGCGCCGCCGTCGAATATCTCGCCGAACTCGGCCGCCGCTGCGACGCCAGCGCCAAAACGCGCCGCGAAGCCCTCGCCGCGGCCTATCACTCCACTGTCGCCCACGAAACGGAAATCATCTGGCACCTCATCGACGGCCTGAAAACCATTCCTGGCGCCGGCGTTTACGGCATCACCGACCCGCAGCGCTCCGCCGAACGCTGCTCCACGCTTTCCCTGCGCATCGGCAATCACCATCCCACCGCCATCGCCACATTCCTCGGCGAACGCGGCATCTTCACTTGGGATGGCAACTACTACGCCCTCAATCTCAGCGAACGCCTCGGCGTCGAATCGCAAGGCGGCATGTTGCGCATCGGCCTGGTTCACTACAACACCGCCGAGGAAGTCGACCGCCTCCTCGCCGCCCTCCGCGAATTCGCCGCGCGATAATTTTGAGTGTCCTCGCCGACGATTCGAGAGAAACGCCTTTGTAGCGGCCGCCTTTTGTGGTCCGAACAAATGGAATGACGCACCGAAGCATTCGATAAGGAAACGAAACCTCTCTCATGGCAAAACGACCGAAACCTCTCGTACTCACTGTGCTCGACGGCTGGGGCTACCGCGCCGAAACCAAAGGCAACGCTATCGCCCTCGCGCGCAAGCCCACTTACGACGAACTCCTTCGCCAATTTCCCAATACACTGATCCACACCTCCGGCCCCGCCGTCGGCCTCCCCGAAGGCCAGATGGGCAACAGCGAGGTCGGCCACCTCAACATCGGCGCGGGCCGCGTCGTCCACATGGACATCACCCGCATCGATCTCCTCATCGCCAGCAAGCAACTCGATCAGGTCCCCCTCTTCCAGCAAGCCATGGAGCGCGGCCAGCAGCGCCAACTGCATTTCATCGGCCTGCTCAGCGATGGCGGCGTGCACTCGCACATCAACCACCTCTTCGCGCTTCTAGAAATGGCCAAGCAGTGGAAAGTCGAAAAGGTCTTCGTCCACTGCTTCATGGACGGCCGCGACACCCCGCCCAACAGTGGCCGCGACTACGTCCGCCAGCTCCAGCAGAAAATGCGCGAATTGGGCGTCGGTGAAATCGCCACGCTCGTCGGCCGCTATTACGCGATGGACCGCGACAACCGCTGGGAACGCATCGAACTCGCCTATCGCGCCCTTGTCCACGGCGAAGCCGAAACCAAATCCAATGACCCCGTCGCCGCGCTGCAACAGAGCTACGAACAGGGCGTCACCGACGAATTCGTCAAGCCGATTGTGATCACGCGCGGCACCGGCCCCGCCCCGCCGCCCGCGGGCTTGATTCGCGATGACGACGCGGTCATCTTCTACAATTTCCGCGCCGACCGCGCCCGCCAGATCACCTACGCGCTCGAAGCCCCCGGCTTCGACAAGTTCACCGACCCCAAGCGCCCCAAAAATCTCTTCTACGTCGGTATGACCAAGTACGACAAAAACTGGCCCTGGCTCAAGTGCGTCATCACCCCCGAAAAACTCGAGCAGATCCTCGCTCAGGTTTTCCAGGAGCTGCAATACAAGAATTTGCGCTGTGCAGAAACCGAAAAATACGCGCACGTCACTTATTTCTTCAACGGCGGCGTCGAAAAGCCCTTCACCGGCGAGGAACGCATCCTCGTCCCCTCCCCGAAAGTCGCCACCTACGACCTCAAGCCCGAAATGTCCGCGGAAGGAATCACCGATACCGTCGTGAAAGCCATCGAAAAAGGCGAATTCGACGCCATCATCATGAACTACGCCAACGCCGACATGGTCGGCCACTCTGGCAAACTCGAAGCCGCCATCAAAGCCGTCGAAGCCGTGGACGCCGGCCTCGGCCGAATCTATCAAACGCTGAAGCCGCGCGGCGGCGCGTGGATCATCACCGCCGATCACGGCAACGCCGAAACCATGATCGATCCCACCACCGGCGGCCCGCACACCTACCACACCACCAATCCCGTCCCCTTCATCTGCGTCACCGAAAACGACGCTCTCCAACTCGCTCCCGGCGGCGCGCTCCGCGACATCGCCCCCACAATGCTGGGCATCCTCGGCGAACCCGCACCCGCCGACATGACCGGCCGCGACCTCCGCCTCAAGCCAAAAACCTAAATGACGCGCACCACACCTGAAAACACCAAGCTCACCATTTGCGTCTGGCACCACTTCACCGAATGGCGCCCCCCGGCTTCCCTCGCCGACGCCATTCGCAGACGCTGGCCTGCCATGCGCGTCGTGCATCTACTGGACTACGACCGACTTCCGCAGGAACTCCCCGACACGGACATCTTCGTCGGCTACTCCCTGCGCGCGAAACAACTCGTAGAAGCCAAAAAATTAAAATGGATTCATTCCACCGCGGCTGGCGTAGCGCAACTCATGTATCCAGAATTGCGTGATTCCGGCATCCTCGTCACCAATCCCAGCGGCATCTTTTCCGTGCCAATGGCCGAACACACCATGGGCCTGCTGATCGCTATGGCTCGCAATTTTCCGGATTCCGTGCGCTTTCAGGACCAATCGCGCTGGGCGCAGCAGGAACTCTGGGACCTGCCGCAGCACCTCACCGAACTGAATGGCCAGGTATTACTGATCGTGGGTTACGGCTCCATCGGCCACGAACTGGCTCGCCGCGCAAAAGCCTTCGACATGCGCGTCTGGGGCGTTTCGCGTTCCGGCAAAGGCGACTCGGCGCTAGCCGAAAAAATCGTTCCCATCGGCCAGCTTCAAGATGTCTTGCCGCACGCCGACTTCGTAGTCGTCAGCGCGCCGGAAACCCGCGAGACCATGCACCTCATCGGCGCGCCCGAGCTTGCTCGCATGAAACCCACGGCCCGCCTCATCAATGTCGCGCGAGGCTCTTTGCTCGATCAATCCGCGCTCATCACCGCTCTTCAACAGAAAAAAATCGCAGGCGCTGCGCTCGACGTCACCGACCCCGAACCCCTGCCCGCCGCCGACCCGCTCTGGAAAGCCCCCAACCTGCTCATCACTCCACACACCAGCGCCATCAGCGACCGCCTCTGGCCGCGGCAAACCTCTCTGCTTCTGGATTTACTGGAACGCTGGTTCGACGGCCGCGACCTCTTCAATCAAGTCGATCTTCACCGCGGCTACTAACCACTCGCGGGTCGCACGGCCCGAGACGGTGTCATCCGGCCTGCCCGCCGCAGGAGGGAGGCTATCCGATAAGGATAGCCGGAGGACCTCAACGTTTGAATTTTGCACGATGTATAAGTTGAGGTCCTTCGGTCCGCAAACGACGCGGCCCTCAGGATGACAAGTTATTTTTGTTTTTGGATGGATGATAAATCTCTGCCGGCACAAAACGCGGCGCCTAGTCTCCCACCCCGCCCTTCACCGACTGGTAGCCTTCCCGCGTATACACCACAATCTTCTGCTTCTTTCCTTTTTGATCCGTAACCACCAGCGGTCCGCCGTCCGGCGCCACGAGTTCCACTTTAATCTTCCGGAACTTTCCGTCCTGGTTCGGATTCGAAGGAGTGTATGAAAGGCTGTACTGGTGCCTCAAAAACGCCGCCACTTCCCGCATGATCCCGGGAAGCTCGCCGTCAAATTGTGGGAACCACGCAAATCCCCCGGTCATTTGCGTAAATGTCTTCAACTGATTTTCCGCCTGCAGAAAATCCATCCGGTTCATCGTCCCCAAACTCCGGTGCAATTCCAGGTAATTGCTCAGCGGCTTGTCCAACCCCACGGCAAAAATGGTGGTGTCCGTTCCGCGCAGTTGCTTCATCGTCTGATCCAGGGTGTGCTTTGAAAACGTATCCACTCCGGAGGCCAGCACCAGTATCGATTTTTTCCCCTTCACATCCTTCAGCCGCTCGTTCGTATCCAGAATCGCATCGAACAGGTTCGATTCGCTGAATCCCGGAAAATACAAATGATAAATCGCCGCCTCCACTTCATTCTTGTTCTGCGTGAAGTCCACTTCCGTTTTTGGCCGCATATCAAACGTAACCAGCGCCACCCAATCCTTTTGATTCAGGTTGGGAAACAGCGCCCCAGCCCAATATTTGGCTTGATAGCCGAACCACCCGTAAAACCGCGCGCTGAATTCCATCAGCACCACCATCGTGATCGGTGCATCCGTCGGCCCAAAGTTCGTGATGGTCTGCGGCTGCCCGTCCTCCAGCACTCGGAAATTTTCTTTCTTAAGCCCCGGGATGATGTCGCCGTTCTGCGTTGCGGCCACCACGTCCAGCGTCACCACCGGCACCTCGACGGAGATCGTCACTCCGCCCTCTTGCGGCTTCTGTTGTTGCGGCGCTGCGGGCTTTTGCGAAATTGCGGGCTTATCTTGCGCGGGCGAGGTCGGCTGCGGCCCCGCCGGAGCCTGCGCCCAAATCACCGCGCTCCCGGCAGCCAGCACTCCGGCCAGCATTCCCACCCGCACCATCGCCTGCCAATAAAATGCTTTCATCCGTTTTTCCCCTAAGTTCTCCGGCATTCGCTTAGATGCCAAATTCCCGTCCCGTGTCGTATGCATGTTGGACGCATCCCGTGTGAAATATGTAACGCCCATCAACGCCAATTCCAGCCCTTGTGACACTGCATGTTAGTATGGAATTTATTTGTGGCAAACCGCATTCACAACTGGGGGGTGTTTACGTGCTGCACAAGCACATTTCTTTTTCGATTCTGAGCCTGTTGTTCCTGTCCGGCATTCCGGGCCGCAATTTGAACGCGCAAGTCTCGCAGAGGCCTCCCGCCCTCGGCATTCCGCAGACTCCTCCGCTGGTCGGCGACACGATTGCTCTTGCACTGGAGGCGCAGAACTGGCTCGTCGAACTCATCAAAATTAACACCACCAATCCACCGGGCAATGAACAGGCTGCCGCCAAATATATCGCCGGCATTCTTGCCAAGGAAGGTATCACCGCCGAACTTCTCGACCTCGCGCCCGGCCGCAGCGCCATCGTCGCCCGCCTTCGCAGCAGCGCCGTTGCCGATCCATCCAAAGCGCTTCTTCTTGTCGCCCACATGGATGTTGTCGGCGTCGACCGCAGCAAGTGGTCCGTGGATCCCTTCGGCGGCGTCATCAAGGACGGTTACATCTGGGGCCGCGGCTCCCTCGACGACAAAAGCATGCTTGCCGCGAATCTCGCCGCTTTCATCGCCCTCAAGCGCGGCAACGTTCACATCAATCGCGACGTCATTTTCCTGGGCACCGCCGACGAGGAGCAGTTCGGCGACGCCAGCATGAAGGTGATCATCGCGAAGCACTGGGACAAGATCGCCGCCGGCTTTGCCTTGAACGAAGGCGGCAAGGTCGTCCTTGGTAAAGACGGCAAGGTGCAATACGTCGCACTGCAGGCCGGCGAAAAAGTTTCTGTGAACGTCGGCCTCACCGTCACCGGCAAGGGCGGGCATGCCTCCATGCCGACCAAGGACAATCCCGTCGTCCATCTCGCCGCCGCCGTCGATAAAATCGGCAACTACAACACGCCTGTGCGTCTCACTTCCATCGTCCGCCGCTATTTCGAAGCCCTGGCGCCCCTGGAAGACGAAGAGACCAGCAAGTGGATGCGCGTGATCGATACTCCCGATCGTGGCGAACATGCCCAGCGCGTTCTCGCCGAGGCCAATCCGATGTGGAATTCCATGATGCGAGACACCATCGCCCCCACCATCCTGCAAGCTGGCTTCCGCGGCAATGTGATTCCCTCGGAGGCGCACGCCGTTCTCAACATTCGTCTCCTCCCGGGAGACACCATCGACGTCCTCGTCAACGATTTGAAGAAACTCGTCAACGATCCGCAAGTCCACTTCGAGATTGCGCCCGAAGGCGGCCTCGCGGCGCCCAACTCTTCCCTCGAAAATAATTTTTTCAGTTTGATCACCCGAGTCAGCGCCCAGGAATTCGGCGGCGTGCCTGTGATCCCGTTCATGTCCACCGGCGCCACGGACTCCGCTCAGCTTCGCCTGCACAACGTGCAGGCCTTCGGCCTTCGCCCGTTTCCGGTCAACGAAGCTGATGACGCTCGCGTCCACGGCGACGAAGAGCGCTTGCCGCTCGCCTCGTTCCCCAAAGGCGTGGACCTCATGGTCCGCATCGTCGCGGAGTTTTCCGTCAGCAGGTAACCACCTAACTGTTCTACAATTGGACTCTACACACTGATGAGCTCCCGTCACTCCAAAATTGTCTGCACGCTCGGTCCGGCCACCAATTCGCCGCGCATGATCAGGCGTCTGCTCGAGGCCGGCATGGACGTCGCGCGCCTCAATTTTTCCCACGGCACGCATGAAACCCACGCGCAGACCATCGCCATGTTGCATTCATCCGCCGCCGAACTTGGCAAGACCATCGGCATTCTCGCCGACCTGCAAGGCCCGAAAATCCGCACCGGCGCGCTCGCCGGCGGCGGCACCGTCAACCTGCGTTCCGGCCAGCAGTTCATCATCACCACCGCAAAAATCCTCGGCGATTCCACGCGCGTCAACACCACTTTCCGCCCGCTGCCCCGCGAAGTGAAGACCGGCGACCGCGTCCTTCTTTCCGACGGCCTCATCGAGCTCCGCGTTGAAAAAGTCCGCGGCCCGGAAGTCATTTGCCGCGTCATCAATGGTGGATCGCTCGGCGAGCACAAGGGCATCAATCTGCCGGGCGTGAAGTTGCGCGTACCTGCCTTAACCCCAAAAGATCGCGAAGACCTGCGTTTCGCGTTGGATCACAATGTCGACTTCATCGCCGCCAGCTTCGTTCGCCGCCCCGAAGACGTTTTGCTCGCCAAGGCTCTCATCCGCCGCGCCAAAAAAGACACCCCCGTCATCGCCAAGCTCGAAAAGCCGGAAGCCATCGAAAATCTGGAAGGAATCCTGCGCGTTTCGGATGGCGTGATGGTCGCGCGCGGAGACCTCGGCGTGGAAATGAATCCCGAAACCGTCCCCGTCGTTCAAAAAAATATCATCGCCCGCGCCCGCGAATTCCGCCGCCCGGTCATCACCGCCACGCAAATGCTCGAATCCATGACCCAGAATCCCCGCCCCACGCGCGCCGAAGCCTCCGACGTGGCCAACGCCATCTTTGACGGTTCCGACGCCGTGATGCTCTCCGCCGAAACGGCTTCCGGAAAATATCCCATCGAAGCCGTCTCAATGATGGCCCGCATCATCCACGAAGCCGAGGCCAGCATTCAGGAATTCCCGCGCCCCACCACCGCGCAGGAGCGGCTCAAGGTCGCCGAGACCGTCGCCGAACTCGTCTGCCACGCCTGCCGCGAATTGCACATGAAGCTCATCGCCGTTTTCACGCACAGCGGTTTCACGGCGCGCCTCGTTTCCCGCTATCGCCCGCTCGTTCCAATCGTTGCGTTTTCTCCCGAAGCGGCAACCCGCCGCCGGATGTCGCTTCTCTGGGGCGTCACTTCCCGCCATATCTCCGACATAAAAAAGATCGACGGCCTCGCCGACCTCGCCGAAAAGCGTCTCCTCGAAGAGCGCCTGGTCAAAAAAGGCGACGTCATCGGCATCGTCGCGGGCACACCCATGGGCATCCGCGGCACCACCAACTTCATGAAATTTCACGTAATCGGGGGTCTGTAGAAGTTAGTTGATGAATCGTCTGGAGGCCCCGCTCTTGGGTTTTCTCTACCTTTGTAGGGGCGGGGCTCGCCCCGCCCTCTTGGGTCACTCTTGCTTTTGTAGCGGCCGCCGTCCGCGGCGGGGGCCTTTCTCTCAACCATGACACGCCGCGACGCCACGCGGCTTTCAAACTCAAATAAAAAAATGATTTCCAGCGCGAGAGTAGAAGTCTAATTCACCCAGCTATCCGGCCGCGAAGGCGGCTCATCCTTCGTCTTCTTCATGTACACCTGAAATCTCTTCCGGTTCCGCTGATACTTCCAATCCGCCATTTCATTCCGCACGCGGTACAAAAACGACCCGCGCCGCAAATAAATCCACCCGATCAGCATCCCGCCCAGGTGGCAAAAGTGGCTCACGCCATCGCCGCTCGATCCCAGCGTTCCAAAGAATTCCACCGCGCCCATCACCGCCACGAACGGCCGCATGGGAATCGTCAGCGGCAGGGGAAACAGCCAGATCCGGCGATCCGGAAACAGAATCGCATTCGCTATCAATATTCCAAAAATTGCTCCCGACGCCCCAATCGTGGGAATGTCATATGGGCGATGGCCCCAGATCATCGGCGTCACTTTCACTAGCACCGTGATGATTCCGGCGCCCACTCCGCAGATGAAAAAGTAGTTGAGGAACCGCTTCTTTCCCCACACCAGTTCCAGCTCGCGCCCGAACATCCACAGCATCAGCATGTTGATCAGCAGATGCCCCAGCCCGCCGTGGAGGAAAATATAGGTGAACGGTTGCCACAACCGCAGCCCGGGAATCGGTCCCAGGGGCACCAGACCAAACCAGTGATTCAGCCACGCTGTCGCAGAAGGCGAAAGAAAAATCGCCACCAGTTCCTGAACCAGAAACACCCCAGCGCAAATCAATACCAGGAGTTTTACCGCAGGCGTGATAAACCCTCGCCAATCAAATCCCACCCGCGGCGCGAAGGTCGAGCTCATAATTGCAGTGTACGGCGGCCCCGGCCACCCAGTCAAAAGGGTGTTTCCTGCAGGCGTCGGGCTTCAGCCCGCCCCGTGGCGCAGCCATTCCTGGCTGTGCGCTTTTCCTCCGATGGGTGCCCCACGTGCCCCGCCTGTCCCGACCCGGTCGGGGCACGTGGGCTCTTCCTTCTTCTGCCGCTTCGGCCCGCCCTCAGGAACGCCATTCTCCCGAATGGCGCTCTTTCTTCTCTTCTCCTGCGAGCTAACCCTCAGTCCAGCTTCTTCCTCGCAAAATAAAACAACGACCCCGCCAGCACCACAAACATAAATGCCCCAAACAAATTATTCGTCGCCAATCCACCCAATATCTTCGGCCCGAACGCAAACAAATCCGGCCGCCACGGCAATCGCAGCACCGACGAAACCCACCGCGGCACGCGATTCGAAATTTCCGGGTCCTGCAGCAGATTAATAATGATCCCCAGCAACCCGAAAATCCCCCCCGCCGCAATCAATCCGCTCGAATAAAGCGCCCCCGGGCTCGCCTCGCTGTCGGCGCCGCTCTTCTCCTTCATGCTCGCCTCCACCGCCCAGCGCACCAGCCCGCCGATAAACATCGCCGCCGTCGTTGCGATCGAGATATACATTCCCGTCGCAAACGCCAGCGAGCGCACCCCCAGAATCTCCACGGCAATCACCAGCGCAACGCCCATCAGCACCAGTCGCCATGGCAGCCGCTGGTTCAAAATCCCGCTGATCACCGTCGCCATCAGCCGCGCCTGGGGAGCCGGAGCCTTGTCGCTGCCGATCCCCTGCGCCCACTGGTACTCGATCCGGCTGGTGCCGCTGTCGTAAAGATATTCGCCGTCCGGTATCTTATGTGAACCAAGCACGTTGATCAGTACATAATTCTTCCCCTGATACACAAACTGATCGCGCTCCACCTTCACACCCGAAGGCAGCGTCTGCAGCGTGACCGGAATCTGCGTCGGGATGTACCGCTCCAGCCCCTTGTTCATCAGGTTCAGCGTCGCGCCTATCGCGACCGTCGAAATCGTCACGCCCACCAGCAAGCCCATTTGCTGCCAGAAAGGAGTCGCTCCCACCAGGTATCCCGTCTTCAAATCCTGCGAAGTCGCCCCCGCTATCGCCGCCGCGATGCACACCACGCCGCCGATCATCAGCGCCAGCACCGCGTAGTTTGGCGCCGTCCACCCTGCCAAAAAGAAAATCGCGCACGTCGCCATCAGCGTCGCAATGCTCATCCCGCTGATCGGGTTCGAAGAATTTCCCAGCAACCCGCTGATGCGCCCCGCCACGGTCACAAACAAAAATCCGAACACCACCACGAACACGCCCGCGAATAAATTCTGATACCAGTGCGTCGCCGCTCCCTGCATCGGGTGAAACGTCAGCAGCACCCACATCATCACCACGATCAGCACCGACCCCGTGATCACCCACTTCATCGGCACGTCGCGCTCCGTCCGGCTGTCCGCCGTCCCGCCACCGTTGCCGCCTTCCGCCCGCACATCTTTCAACCCCGCGGTCAGCGCAGAGATAATCGTCGGCAGCGTCCGCAGCAGCGTGATCAATCCCGCCGCTGCCACCGCACCCGCGCCCATCGGCCGGATATAACTCCTCCACAAATCATCTGGCGTCATCAATGGAATCGGAATCGTCGAGGGATAGATCGGCGTGTTCCCCGCGAGCTGCCCGTAAAACTTGATCGCCGGCATGATCACCAGCCACGACACAATCCCGCCCGCGAACAATATCCCCGCTACCCGCGGCCCAATGATGTAGCCCACTCCCAGATATTCCGAAGTTACCGCCGCGCGAAACGATGCCCCCGGAAACCACCCCGGCCGCGCCTCCGGTTGCCCCGTCCACGCCTGCACCGTGTTCATCAGAAACGTGTACACACCGCCGAGGCCCAATCCCCAGAACACCCGCCCCGCGAACGACCCGCCCCGCTCCCCCGCCACCAGCACATCCGCGCACGCCGTTCCTTCCGGAAACGTAAGGTTGCCGTGCTCCTTCACAATCAATTGCCGCCGCAGCGGAATCATGAACAGCACGCCCAGCCATCCGCCCAGCAGCGCCATCGGAAAAATTCGCCAGAACGTAAACTCCGACCCGAATCCCAGGAAAATCAGCGCCGGCAGCGTGAACATCACCCCCGCCGCCAGCGATTCGCCCGCCGACCCTGTCGTCTGCACAATGTTGTTTTCCAGAATGGTCGAGCGCCCGAACGCCCGCAAAATGCTGATCGAAAGCACTGAAATTGGAATCGACGCCGACACCGTCAGCCCCGCGCGCAATCCCACGTACACCGTCACCGCGCCGAACAGCAGCCCGAACAACCCGCCGAGCAGCACCGCCCGCAACGAAAACTCTGTCAAACTCTGCGCAGCCGGCACGTACGGCTGAAACTCTCCCGCTGGTGCCGTGGAACTCCATGGACGGTCGCTCACCGTTTCCTCCCTGAATCTTGTTCAGTTCACTTCGAACGTTTGTTTGATTCTGCGTGCCCGGATTATGCCCCACCCCGGCCCCACCGCAAAGCGCTTCCTCGCCCCCTGGGAGCGCCATTCTCCCGAATGGCGCTCTCCTCCCCTCCTCCCGCCAGCCAGGAAACTACCGATCCGACGTTCTCTTGACATCCCCCGCACTGGTCAGTATTGTCACCTGCATTCGGTACCAGGGTCGGTGAGTGCGGACTTTGTGGAACGCCCATCTCCAGGCCTCGCTCTGTCTGCCTTCGGATGGGGATCACCCTCTTCGCATCCGCTCCCTATGTTTTGCCATCAGGAGCACTCCGTGAAACTCCGCCGCCTCGCTGTTCTTCTGATTCTCATTTCCACATCTCTGCTCTTCCGCCCATTCCTCGCCTCCATCTCGGGCGACGACTGGCAGCCCATCGATCCTGCCGACCTCAAAATGACCAGCGAGCCCAAAGCTCCCGGCGCCCCCGCCATCTATCTCTACCGCCAGGTCGACCGCGACGACCAAAGCGGCCGCGAAACGCAGTATTACCGCATCAAAGTCTTCACCGAAGAGGGCCGTAAACAGGCCGACGTCGAAATCCCATTTCTCAAGGACGCGGAGCAGGTCAACAACATCAAGGCGCGCACCATCCGCCCGGACGGCTCCGTCGCCAATTTCGATGGCAAGGTCTACGAAAAAACCATCGTAAAAGCCCGCGGCGTCAAATACCTCGCCAAAACGTTCACCCTGCCCGACGTCCAGGTCGGCAGCATCATCGAGTATAAATACATCGACTCCTGGTCCAACGAGCTGATCTATGATTCGCACTGGATCATCAGCAGCGACCTCTACACCAAGCGAGCCAGATTTTCTCTCAAGCCCTACACCAATTTTGCTCTCCGTTGGAGCTGGCACAACCTGCCCACAGGCTCTCCGCAGCCCGTCAATGAACATTCCTCGATTCACCTCGATATCGCCGACATCGCCGCTTTTCAGGTGGAAGATTACATGCCTCCCCAGGACGAGCTGAAAGCCCGCGTCAATTTCGTCTACAACCAGGACAACGACGAAAAAGAGCCTGAGAAGTTCTGGAAAAAGGAAGGCAAGAAACGCTTCGAGCGCGTGGACTCTTTCTTGAACAAAAAGAAGCCCATGGAGCAAGCCGTCGCCACCATCGTTTCCTCCTCGGACTCGGCCGACGCCAAGCTCCACAAAATCTACGCCCGCGTCCAGCAAGTCCGCAATCTCTCCTTCGAAGAGGAAAAATCCGAGAAGCAAAAGCAGCGCGAAAAGCAGAAGGACTTGAATAACGTGGAAGAGGTCTGGAAGGCGGGCTACGCCGGCGGTTCGCAAATCAACTATCTGTTCATCGCCCTTTGCCGCGCCGCTGGTTTCGAAGCCTATTCCGTGCTCGTCTCCCGCCGTGATTATTATTTCTTCGAACCTGCCATGATGAATCCCGGCCAGTTGAACGACAATGTCGTTCTCGTCAAGGCCGATGGCAAGGAGTTTTATCTCGACCCCGGCACCGAGTTCACCCCCTTCGGCCTGCTTCCCTGGGCGGAAACCTCCGTGAAGGGCCTAAAGCTCGATAAAGACGGCGGCACTTGGGTCCAGACGCCCCTCCCCGAAAGTTCCGCCTCGCGAATCACTCGCGTTGCCGATCTCCGCATGGACGAGCACGGCAGCCTGCAGGGAAAACTTACCGTCACCTACACCGGTTTAGAGGCCCTTCGCCGGCGCCTCGAAGAGCGCAACGAGGATGACGCCAACAAAAAGAAATTTCTCGAAGACGGAATCAAAGACTGCGTGCCCGTCGTCTCGGATGTGGATCTCGCCAACCAGCCCGATTGGAAGGCATCCGCAAATTCGCTGGTGGCTGTTTTCGACTTTAAGACCGAGGGATGGGCTTCCCCCGCCGGGCGCCAGGCTCTGATTCCCGTCGGACTGTTTGGCGCTCCCGAAAAACATCTCTTCGAGCATTCCAACCGCGTCCATCCAATCTATTTCGAATATCCCTGCGAGGTGCAGGACGACATCACGATCAACATGCCTCTCAACTGGCTCGTCAAAGCCCTCCCTCCCGAGCAAAACCAGAATTCCAAAGTCATCGTCTACACCTTGAAAGTGGAGGACCAGAAGGGCACCGAGCATATTTCCCGCCTTCTCAAGCTCGACCTCCTCGGTCTCGACGTCAAATACTACGGCGCGCTGCGTAACTTCTATCAGGGGGTCAAAAGTGGCGATGAACAGCAAATCGTTGTGCAGCCGGGCGCCTAGCTTTTCCTTGCCCCGCGCTTGTCTTCGCGCTTCGCCGTTGGCTGCCCTCTTTCTCTGCCTCGCCGCCTTCGTAACTCCCGCCTCCAGGGCCGGCGACGCTCCCTCGTGGATGCACTCCCTCGCCACCGCCCCGCTTCCCGACCACGACGACAAGACCGACGCCGTTCTCCTCTACTCCGAAGACATTCTCACCGTCCAGGGCAACGGCAAGATCAAGCATCTCAAGCGCCGCGTCTTCAAAATCCTCCGTGTCGGCGGCAAGGACACCGGCACCGCCGTCGCCTACATCGATTCCGAAACCAAAATCCTCAACATGCACGGCTGGTGCATTCCCGCTCAGGGCAAGGACTACGAAGTCAAAGAGAAAGACGCCATCGAATCTTCCTTGCCCGGCGTTTCCAACGGCGAACTCGTCAGCGATCTCCGCGCCAAAATCCTCCGGATTCCCGCTTCCGATCCCGGCAACATCGTCGGCTACGAGATCGAACAGGAAGAGCGCCTGTTCATCTTTCAGGATGAGTGGATGTTTCAATCCGCCCTTCCCACCCGTGAAGCGCGCTTCACCCTGAATCTCCCCGCCGGCTGGGAATACAAAGCCGCCTGGATCAACTATCCCGAAGCGAAACCCGCTTCTCCTTCTCCCAATCAGTGGCAGTGGGTCGTCTCCGACGTCAAGGCCATCCGCGCCGAAGACGACATGCCTCCCTGGAAAGGCGTTGCCGGGGAGATGCTTCTTTCTTTGCTTCCTCCGGGCGACTCGCAAAAAAAGGGATTCCTTAGCTGGGCGGAAATGGGCAAGTGGGAAGCGGACCTCGCCCAGGGCCGCCGCGATTCTTCACCGGAAATCAAGCAGAAGGTTGCTGAACTCGCTTCCAGCGCCCCCACCACGCTCGCCAAAATGCAGGCCCTCGCCGCCTTCGTGCAGCACGACATTCGCTATGTGGCCATCGAGCTCGGCATTGGCGGTTTGCAGCCTCATGCCGCAAGAGATATTTATACCCACCGCTATGGCGATTGTAAGGACAAGGCCACGCTGCTCAGCGCCATGCTCAAGGAGATCGGCGTCGACTCCTACCTCTTCACCGTGAATTCCCGGCGCGGAGGCGTCAACGCCGCTTCACCAGCGCAAATCGGCTGGTTCAATCATGAAATCCTGGCGATTCGTCTCCCCGACGATCTCAAGGATCCTTCACTCGCGGCAATCGTCACGCCGCCAAAGCTCGGCCGCCTCCTGATCTTCGATCCCACCGATGAAATGACTCCCTTCGGCCAGCTCAGCGGCTCGCTTCAGGCGAATTACGGCCTTCTCGTCACGCCCGATGGCGGCGAGCTTCTCCAGTTGCCGCAGCTATCGCCCGAAACCAGTGGCGTTCGCCGCTCTGGCAAACTTGCCCTGAGCCCGAACGGCACCCTCAGCGGCGAAGTCCAGGAATTGCGCTTCGGTGATACCGGCGCCTACCAGCGCTATGTTCTTCGCGCCGCCGCTCAGGATAAGGACCGCATCAAACCCATCGAAACCGCTCTCTCTCACTCCCTCGCCAGCTTTCAGATCACCAAGGCCACCATCGGCAATCTGCACGTGCAGGATCAGCCGTTCGTCTACACCTATTCCTTCACCGCCGATCGCTATGCCAAGCCCGCCGGCACTCTCCTCATCGTTCGCCCGCGCGTCCTCGGCAACAAGTCCAGCGACATCCTCGAGCGCAAGGAGCCCCGCAAATATCCCGTCGAGTTCGACGGCCCTCAAAAAGACATCGACGTCTACGAAATCACGCTCCCTGCCGGCTATGAGGTCGACGAACTTCCCCCTCCCTCCGATGCCGATTACAGCTTTGCCAGCTATCACAGCAAAACCGAAGTGCAGGGCAACGTCCTGCGCTACAAGCGCACCTACGAGATCAAGGAACTCAGCGTCCCCACCAGCAAGCTCAACGACCTGAAAGCCCTCTACCGCATCATCGCCGGCGACGAGCGCAACACCGCCGTCCTCAAACCTGCCTCCCATTAGCGCGCCTTGCGCCGCCACCCGGGAACGCCATTCTCCCGAATGGCGCTCTTTCTTTTCCGACGCCTTCTATCTACCAGGAAATGCCATTCCTGTAGCTCACCCCTTCACGGGTGAGGGTTTCCACAGGGCTGGCAAGATTGCCTCCTGGCAGTGAAAACCCTCAGGCCGCTCCCCGCTATTCCGAAGCGCTGTCATCCCGACCGGAGTGGCCGATTTTTTCCTGCGTTCGCGCTGCGCGGACGTCGGCCACGGAGCGGAGGGACCGAGGCAATACTTTCACTTCATCTCGCAGGCAAGTTGGGTCATTTATCGGAGGGGACCGGTTGATGCGGGGAGGGGAAAACCCCAAGACCCAGGTACCGAAAACCGGAACCTGGGCCACCCGGCGGAGTTGTTTTCCCGTGTCAGGAGCGGGCGTTCTTGATGTCTTCGCGCGCGCTCTTCTCGGCGTTCCGCGCCTCGCCCCTAGCATTCACATCCGGCTTCAGAGCGAGGATGGCTTTTTCCAGACTAAGGGCTTTCGGGGGCGCCTGGCACGACTTGATATCACCGTTGGGGCGCACCGCGGTCATATTCCATTTCAAGCAGTTGAATTTGATTTGCAGGTTGCCGCTGGCGTGAAGCGAAGCAACGCAATCGTCCAGGGTCTTGAAGAGGGTGCAAGCGTCCTTCAACGTGGTGCGCGCCGGCAGCAGCGCCTGCACCTGCAACGTCAGCGCCTTTTCCTCCGCGCTGTTCGCCGCAAGCTCCTGGCTGGCGGTCGGTTTCTTGATCCACTTCATGGGATTATAGGAGCGCGCGGCCACGGTGGCGGCGCCAAACAGGATCGCAGCTCCGGCCGCACCAAGGACGAGAGTTTTGTATTTCATACTGTAGCCTTTCCTGGGGGTGGGCGCTGGGTTGACTGTAGTAGGCCACGCTGTGTCGTGCGCTTCGAGGCTCTGCAGGTACGGTACTCCCCGTATCCGTTACTCTGACCTTCCGGCCAGTCTGTGAAAGCAGATACGCAACAAGACCCCGTAAAGGCGAGTGGAATCGAAGTCTGGGCGGCGCAAGGGTGGGTCCGCTCTTCCTATTTTCTTGTTCTCTTCGCGGCGGGGTGTCCCAGGTGCCGTTTTTGCACCCGGGTCTTGGGTCTCGCGGAAGCTGTCGCAAACGGCGCCGGCGGCGCGGCGGCTGCAGGTGAACCAGCCAAAGGTGTCCGCGTTGTCGAATTATCAGTTGGAGGGCTTTTCCGTGGAACGGCTGATGGATTTTCTGACCGCGCTGGATCGGGACATGGATGTTGTGATTCGCCGGAGGCCGGGGACGCGGAGGGGTGGGCGTATCGTGGTGACGGCTGTTTAGGAATGAAGAGAGACCGTTAATCAGGAATCAGCGAACAGTAATCAGCAAAAGCCCAGCAGTTAGCAGCGATCAGCAAGCAGGTAGCGCGAAGCGGAAACCCCAGGTACCAAACACCGGAACCCGGGGCACCGGCTATTTCTTGCCGCTTCGTCGATGTTGGCCCAACAGCTTTAGACACCCGCGTGTAACCACAACGCGAATCGAATCGACTGAATCCTGCTGAATCGGTGGTGCACTCGCAGAATGCGATACCAATCACTGATCGATTTTGGTTTCATGGATTGGCTCCTTCGGAAGG
>Ga0210407_10000367_pt1 | contig 52978 bp, 49 predicted proteins | sample IncBWC27MmetaG_FD_150860 | JGI IMG/M metagenome (GOLD analysis project Ga0210407, IMG submission 150860) | Forest soil microbial communities from Barre Woods Harvard Forest LTER site, Petersham, Massachusetts, United States - Inc-BW-C-27-M | ecosystem: Environmental > Terrestrial > Soil >...
CTCATGCCCCACTCGCAAACCATCTGACGGGCAATTTCCGTGGCGCGCTCGATATCGTTGCCGGCGCCGGTGGTGAGGTGGTTCAGGAAAATTTCCTCAGCAGCGCGGCCGCCCATCAGCACGGCCAGCTGTGATTCCAGAAATTCCTTCGTGTAGGTGTGCTTGTCGTCGATGGGCAACTGCATGGTGACGCCCAACGCCATGCCGCGCGGGATGATGGTCACTTTGTGCAGCGGATCGGCGCCCGGAGTCATCGCCGCGACCAACGCGTGCCCGGCTTCGTGATAGGCGGTGTTGCGCTTCTCTTCGTCGGAAAGAATCATGGACTTGCGCTCGACGCCCATGAGCACTTTGTCCTTGGACATTTCGAAATCGGCCATGGTCACGAATTTGCGGTTTTGCCGCGCCGCCCACAGAGCGGATTCGTTCACCAGGTTGGCCAGGTCGGCGCCGGAAAATCCGGGAGTGCCGCGCGCAATGACGGACAATTCCACGTCGTCCCCCAGAGGCACTTTGCGCGTGTGCACGCGCAGAATTTCTTCGCGGCCTTTTACGTCCGGGCGAGGCACCACCACGCGGCGGTCGAAGCGGCCGGGACGGAGCAACGCCGGATCGAGAACGTCGGGCCGGTTGGTGGCGGCGATGAGGATGACGCCTTCATTCGATTCGAAGCCGTCCATTTCCACCAGCAGGGCATTCAGCGTCTGCTCGCGCTCGTCGTGCCCGCCGCCCAGACCTGCGCCGCGATGGCGCCCGACAGCATCAATTTCGTCTATGAAAATGATGCACGGCGCGTTCTTCTTGCCCTGTTCAAACAGGTCGCGGACGCGGCTGGCGCCCACGCCGACAAACATTTCCACGAAATCGGAGCCGGAGATGGAGAAGAACGGAACGTTGGCTTCGCCGGCGATGGCGCGAGCCAGCAAAGTCTTTCCGGTTCCCGGAGGCCCGACCAGCAGCACGCCCTTGGGAATGCGGCCGCCGAGTTTCTGGAATTTTTGCGGGTCCTTCAGAAAATCGATGATCTCGTAGAGCTCTTCTTTGGGCTCGTCAATTCCGGCTACGTCTTTGAAGGTGGCTTTTTTCTGTTGAGCGGTCAGCAGCCGGGCGCGGGATTTTCCGAAACTGAGCGCCTTGTTCCCGCCGGCCTGCATCTGCTTCATCATGAAAATCCAGAAAGCGATGAGCAAGGCGAGCGGCGCGAAGTTGATCAGCAGGGTGAGCCAGTCGCCGTTCTTCACTTCCTTGTAATTGTAGAGGACGCCTTTTTCCTGCAGCGTCTTGGTGATGTCCGGGATGGCCGTGTTGGCCACGGTGACGCCGCGGAACTTTCCATTGTCGCGATAGACGCCCTGGATCTCCGCGCTGTTCGGCGAAAGGTAAATGGTGACGTCTTTTATGTTGCCGTGCTGCACCTTGTCGAGAAACGCGGCGTAGCCGAGCTCTTCTTCCTGAGCCGTCTTACCGCCTGTGGAGGCCATCCTCCACAACACCACCGCCAGCAAAATCATTAAGAGCCAAAATAGAATAGTGCGGACTGTAGAATTCACCGTCTTACCTCACCCTCTGGATACCCTTCGAGCACCCTGATGTCGCTTGCGCCCACTGGTGCGAATCGCGCCCGCTCCGGCTGCCACAAACGGGAGATTCCGGAACAGGCCTAACTTGCCGCTCATTCCATACCCCACCCAATACTTAGATGCAGCCGCGAAGCCAGTGTATGCAGCCTGCAAATTCACCTTGCGCGCTTCCGGCTTGTCGAACAGCACGGCCAGGCGCAACGAGCGCGGCTGGCTTTCCTCCAGCCGCTTCAACAGAAAATCCTGCGTGACGCCGGTATTCAGCACGGCATCAATCAGCAGCACGTGACGCCCGCGCAACGACGGCGGGGCGCTGAAAAAAATCTCGCGTCGGTCATGCCCGCCCATGCTCACGTCGCGCATTTCCGAGCGCACAAAATGGCAAATCACCGGGCGCTTGATTTCGCGCACCAGGTCGGCGGCAAACAGAAACGAATTCTCCAGAATTACGACGACATCAACGGTTCGTCCCGCGTAATCCCGCGAAATCGCCCGGCCCAATTGCCCAACCCGCGTGCTCAGGCGACGCCGCGTGTAGGCGACCTTCATCCGCACCTCACGCGCCATCTTCCTCGATCACCAACCCCCGCTGGGTGCCTTCGCGGGCGCAATAATCATCCGCAGCAGGCATTCCGCGAGCCCAGATGACCCGGCCGCCGCTTTCCATCACCGGCCATTTCGCGCGTTCGCGGCTGGGAATCCGCTTCGCCAGAAACATCTCTTTCAATTTCCGTGGCTGGCGCCGGCCGCTCGCCCGATATGCATCTCCCGGCCGCCAATTCCGCAGAATTACCGGGGCGCAGAGAAGCGCGGCATCAAGAACGGCGTGTTCCCTTATAGTTTCCCGCGCCACTGAGGCCCAGTCAATCACTTTGAGGCGGAAGCTAGTGCCAAGTTCAGGAACGGTAACGACGGTTGCGCCGCGCTCCGGAACTTTCACCTCATATTGATACGTGTTTTCGGCCGCATTGGTTTCCCTTGCGGCTCCTTCGAGGTTCGCGCGCGGGCGGTGCGAAAAAACAATTTCGTCAAACACCCGCTCGGCCATGATTCCGCCCGGGAGCTCCACGCGCTTCCCGCTGGTGCATTCCGTGGCCAGATGGATCAGCGCTTCCACGTGACCGGCTTCCAGGTCGCGGTGGTCGCCGCGCAGGCCTTCATACAGACGGCGAATCAGCCGTGCCGTTAGCGCGCGCGAAGCTGGCGGCTCTGCGGGTTTTTCACTGGCCGCGTTCGCCTGCAACTGCGCGGGCAGCGCGAGCGGACCAAGCGGTGACATGAGATCGTTGATTCCAATGGTCAGGGAATCCTTCGCGCGCTGCACTCGCGCGTGGAAGCAGTTCTCCACAATCGCGCCCCAGAAAGATTCTTCGTCGCGGGCGAAGCGCGAAAGTTCGCAGAGATGGTCCACAATGGCGGGTGAAAAATCGCGCTCCAGAACCGGCAGCATCTGCCGGCGGATGCGCGCGCGTAGGCGTTCGGTGTCGCGGTTCGAGGAATCTTCATGCCAGGATTCGCCGCGCGCTTCCAGGTATTCACGCAATTCCCGGCGTCGAAATTCAAGCAACGGGCGCACAATCGGCCCGGTGCACGGAAAAATTCCGGCAAGTCCGGAGAGCCCTGTCCCGCGAACGAGGTGCGCCAAAACGGTTTCCGCTTGATCGTCCGCGGTGTGGCCCACGGCAATGCGCGTGGCGCGCCCTTCGTTAACGAGCTTTTGAAAGCAGGCATAGCGCAGCCGGCGGCCGGCATCTTCGAGGTTCCAGCCGTGCTGGCTGGCTGCAGCGGCCACATCCTCTCGCGCGAGCACGAATTCTAGTCCGTTTGCGTTGGCCAAATCGTTGACGAAGCGCGCATCGGCCTCCGATTCCGCGCCTCGCAAGCAATGGTCGAAATGCACGACCAGCAGCGTGATCCCCAACTCGGCTCGCAGTGATTCTAGAATGCACAGCAGCGCCACGGAATCCGCGCCGCCCGAGACGGCCACCCCGACACGATCCCCTGCCGTCAGCATCCGCGATTGGCGGATGGAGGCGAGCACGCGTTGTTCAAGAGGCGTTCGCATGGCGGCGCACAGACGGCGCGCAGGATTGCGATGGCTCTATCGTAACAGTTCAGCTGGGAAGGGTCGAACTCGGCGGAACGCGCCGCGGTCGAGGCCGCTGCGGTTAGAGGCGGTCGCCGCCCTGCTGCGTCAGCAGGTCGCGGCTGTAAGAAATGCGGCGGTCCAGCGCCACGGCGGCGAAGTACGAGCAGCTCTGACGTTCGCGTTCCGTCCAAGCGGCCAGGCTGGGGATGATGGAGCGGCAGGCGCGGCCAAATACGTCGAGCGCGCCGTAATAGGTGCCCACGGCGCGTATCTCGCTCTGATCGTCGCCGCGTTCCGGGCACAGGCGGACCAACTCGAGCAAGCGGCGGAAATCTTCCGCCGCCACGCTGCTCTGCCCGTCGATGCCGGCAACTTCACGGACGCGATCCGAGAGGCCTACTTTGCGGCTGCTGGCAAGGATCGAGCGGCAGTGCGAAATCGAGAATTGCAGCAGGGTGGCCAGCGAGATGACGAATATAAGGGAGGCGGTAATCATCGTGTGCCCACCGCCAATCGCGCCGTAACCAGCCGCGATTCCTCGGACACTCGCGTGAAGGTGTATGCCCACGCCAGGGGCAACCACACGCCGATGATCGGAGGCACCCAACGGAGCATGGAAGCATCCGGGAACAGGTTCCGGAGCGCGTAGGTTCCTGCCGTCGCGCTGTAGGAAATTCCCAGCGCCAGCACCAGCTGAATCAGGCGCGTGCGCGTCTCGCGCAACTTCAGAATGGCGCCCCACAAGAGATATATAAGGACCACGCCCACGAAACTCAAATTCTGCTCGAGTTCAACCACGAAGTTCGTGGTCAGGTGGTCCTTGTGATCGTGGACCACGATATAGGAGAACAGCGCGGTGGCAGCCAGTAACAGGACGGCAGCGCCGCGAATATACCGCTCGACCTTCATCTCCGCAAAAACCTGCTGATAAAAGTGGATGACCACCAGGTACATCAGGATGAAGAGCAAGCTGTCGGAATAATAGTAGTAGTAAAAGTATTGCGACGAGCGCAACCCGTAGGTGTGGATGATGTGATACTGGCCCCCGTTCACCAGCGCGACGATAAACATATAAATTGTCAGTGGAATATAACGAAGAAAAGCCCGGCGATAAAATGAACACACCACCACGTAGGCTTCCAACAGGAAACCAACCAACCAGAAGGCGTAATCGAACGGGCCAAGTTGCATCTAAATGACGCTTCCGAGGCCTGGCCGTACGCCCTTAAATTAGGCCGTGTCGACCCGCAGCGAAGCCAACTTCAGTTACTGGCTTGCGCTGTTCAGTGACCACGGTGGCACCGGACCGCTGTTAATCGACCACGGCGGTACCGGACCACTGTTGATCGCCCACGGTGGGACTGGCCCGCTGTTGATCGACCACGGCGGCACAGGGCCGCTGTTAATCGACCACGGCGGGACTGGACCGCTATTGATCGACCACGGTGGTACCGGACCGCTGTTAATTGCCCACGGCGGAACCGGGCCACTGTTGATCGCCCAAGGCGGGACTGGACCGCTGTTAATCCCCAGCGTCGATGAGGTCGTTAAAGCTTTTAACCCCATAGCGCTAGAGAGGATCAACAGGACCAGTACACCCACCAACAACCACCTGTTCATGGACCCCTCCGAGTAGGAGAACTACGCGGCGGAGTCTATAGGTGGTTAAGGGCCGTCAAGAGGGAAATTTCACAGGAATGTGTCTAAACGGTACACACCCCTCCCTCTGACCTTGGCCAGAGCCTCCTCGAATTGTCATCGCCAAGGTAGCGGTTCAGAGCGAATAGCGTCAATGGACCAAAGGTACTACTTCGGCGAGCCGAATTCCTCGCCGGAAATCATTGTTGTTCCGGGGTGCGGCGAAGGGGAAGCGCTGGGGGGTGTTGCTTCAGTTTCCGAGTTGCGCAATGCGTCCGAAACCGGGCCGGCTGTTCTGGGCAACCTGCGCCCATTTGTCCGGAAGTCCGTGCGAGCTCAATGGGCATTAGCTACATTCCCGAAATTCGTTCCCAGCATCGCCAGCCACGACAACGCTCTTGCTGATTTCCTGAAACCGGCCGGCTCGCGACTGTGATTAAATTGAGCATTCGGTTCTTCCTGGGATGTAAAGCTTCCTGAACTTCAATCTGAGAAAGGACAGGAAATGAAAATTACAGCGATGATCGCTCGTCTGCTTCTTGGCCTGGTCTTTTTTGTATTTGGGCTAAACGGGTTCTTGCAATTCATTCCCATGGGGCCGTTGCCTTCCGGGCCGGCAGGCCAGTTCCTGACTGTACTGTTTGTGTCTCACTATGTTTTGATCGTAAGCGCCGTGCAACTCGCGGGTGGTGTGCTCTTGCTGGTAAACCGCTACGTCCCGCTGGCACTGACACTTCTTGGCCCTATCATCGTAAACATCCTCCTATATCACCTGCTGTTGAACCATGCTGGCGCGGCGGTGGCGATCGTCGTCACGATTCTTTGGGGAATCCTGGCCTTTCATTATCGCCAGTACTTCTCTGGCCTTTTTGTGCAGCGGACCACCTAGAAAATCACAGTCTGCGATGCGATTGTACGAATTCCGCTGGATAAGTGCTGATACACGCGCAAAGAGGAGAAGTGGAAGCACCCCGAACCGCCCCGCCGTGTGGGCTCTGAATTATTCGCCGGAAATGTCGGCGCTTGTCCCGGGCGGGTAATGGCGTGCTCGCAAACTGCTCCACACCTCCGCCGACCGCGCGCCTTGACACTCGACGGAGGCACACCTTAGCATCGGAGATTGATGGTGTGCCGGCGTAGCTCAGTGGCAGAGCGAGGGTCTCATAATCCCTAGGCCGTGGGTTCGATTCCCCCCGCCGGCACCACCTCTTTCCCGACTATTATGAATAAGTTGGCTTTTTGGCCTCCCTCCCTGCGTGCCCGCCGAGTACCCGTTGCCAATAGAATTGGGCAGTCTCTCCAAGACCGCTTTACATTTGCCTCAAGCAGTTTCTGGCGCTTGAGCATCCACGATTTGTAATGCTTCTGGTAACTTCGTCTTTTGAGTGACCCGGTAACACTGTGACTTCTTCGATCGAACTGCCCTTCAAAGACAATTCAACCGCGAAGGCATCGCGAAAACGATGCCCGTAACCGTCTTGCTGGTTTGATTGTTGGCAGCATCGTAAGCATAGGTTTAAAAAGGTTCGGTGGGACCGTGGTCTGGGTGACCCGGCCAAACGCGTCGCAGGCCGGGTGTTAACTCGTGAAGGAAAGATTCCGCACGGATGATTGTCAGAAGAGAAGCCCTTGTCCATGAAGCTCTTCGAAATTAGGTCGGCGCCAAAGGAATTGAAAGAGTGATCTATAAGGCGTCTGGCGGAATTGTTTTCTGCGACAAGACGTTTGACGTTAGGGGGCAAGTTTCTGTACCACGATCGGCCGATTCGCTCGAAGGAGCAACTCTCGATATTTGCCAGTCTACTTGGGTGCGTAATTATTGCGGCAGCCAGAACCGAACTGGCCCGGAGATCTAGCGTTTTCTTGCCAAGTGTTTCCCACGTTCTGTTCGGAGTGCTCAGGAATGCGCTTACGACTTGGGGATCGAAAAAAGTTTTTGACCCACGCTTGATTTCTTCTCGCGCCGTCAGAAACGGAAGGCGTCGTCAACTCACGTGGCCACTAAAAATTCCAGGTAGGGGGAATAACCGACGGACCTCCAGCAAGAGCTCCATGCCGGACATGCCATGCATTCGCAGGTCAGATATGACTGCATCCAGATGCTCACTCTCTAGAATTTTGATGGCTTCGGCGCAACTCGCTGCCGTGGTGGAAAAAAAGGAACATTGCGACAGCATGGCCGCCAGAACTTTCCGGTTGAAAGATGCATCGTCCACGATCAACACGCGACCTGCTGACGAAGGGCTCGACCTGGTTGTATCAGCCTTGTTGACCGTGCCGGGAACTGCGGCTGCAGAAGAAGCTGTCATGATGGGCATCCTTCGGTTGAGTTTTGTCGAGGGCCGGTTAGGAGGGTGCATGAGGGCAAGCGTCCGTGTGGACCCAGAGAAGGGCGGTATAAGTGAGCCTCTGAGAAATTTGGCATCTAAAGACGGCATCCGCTATTTCAGAATCCAGTCTCCCTTCTTCTCAATAAACCGGAATGCGTAAAGAGTGGAAGCCCCCGGGCGTGGATCGGCGCGAACGGTTCGAGCCTTTCCCACGTATCTCTCAATTCCACTGACGATGTATACGTCGACGATGGAATCCTTTTGCAACTCGGCCGCGCAGCCACATAGGAATGCGCTGATGCTGGCGTTTTCCGTGAAAGTCGTTTCCTTAAATTCGTTTCCATGTATGTCTTTTCCGCAGAGAAAGATAGCGACTCGGAGTTGAAGCCGAACCTCAGATCGTGGAATCACTGACTGTTTTTTTACATTTGCAAGCGAGCTCCTCAACGCATCAAAATCGACCGGCTTCTCAAAATAACCAGCCGTCCCCATTTCCTGGCAAGAATTCTTCACCTCGATTCCCGTTTCTCCACTGACAACAAAAATGGGAATTGGCCGTGTCTTGCTAATGGCGCCGAACGCCCGGCACAAATCGAGCCCTGAATGATTGGGCATCCGCAGATCCATTAAGATGGCGTCGGGCTTATGTTCCATGGCCAGAGCAAGCGCCTGCTCAGGGTCTGCCGTGTCAATGATCTCGTAATTGGCGGATAGGTTCAGACGGAAGAGGCGGCGCATAGCTTCATCGTCATCGACGATCAAAAGGCGTTTCATTTTGCGACCAGCCTCCTGCCATTCAATTGACTTTTAGGTTCCTGCAAGAATCAAAGCTTTCTCGGGGACGTGCCCGGCAATTTTGGCTGTGTCAAGCACCTCGCGTACTTTCTGGATCAGGCCTTCTTCGGTGAACGGTTTGTGAAGCAAGGCGGCGCCGGATTCGAAGGCTCCATGGCCTACGATTGCAGCGTCCGTATATCCAGACACATACAGCACCTTCAGCCCGGGGTGCAGAAGCTCAAGATGTTTCGCCAGAGCGCGCCCATCCATGCCGGGCATGATCACGTCGGTCAGGAGAAGATCGATTCGCTCCGGCTTTTCTCGCATCATCTGCAGGGCTTCGGCGCCATTCGCCGCTGGAAGGACGCGGTAGCCATTTTGCTCCAGCAGTACATTCGTCAGCTTTCTGAGTGGGTCGGCGTCTTCAACTAAGAGCACGGTTTCCGTTCCGCGAAATGTTTCCGTCGGGGGCGCGGCGTGCTCAACTACGCTTACGGGCTCCTCAATGCGGGGCAAATAAATCTTAAACGAGCTTCCTTTTTCGATCTTGCTGTCCACCCAAACATATCCATCGCTTTGTTTGACTACGCCGTACACAGTCGCGAGTCCCAGGCCGGTACCCTTGCCTCGTGGTTTGGTTGTGAAAAACGGCTCAAAAATACGCGCGAGTGTTTCGGAATCAATTCCCGTTCCGGTGTCGGTGACTGAAAACATGACGTAATCCCCAGTTCTGGATCCGGGATGGTGGCGCGTGTACGCCTCGTCGACGCTGACATTGGCTGTTTCAATTATCAATTTCCCTCCCCGTGGCATGGCGTCTCGAGCGTTGACCGCGAGATTCATCACCACCTGCTCGATTTGCCCTTGGTCAGCTTTAACGCGGCCAATCGCAGGGTCGAGTGCCATGGCCAGTTCGATGTCTTCGCCGATGAGTCGAGGCAGCATCTTTGCCATTTCCGACATCAAGGAATTGAGATCCAAGACCGCGGGTGCCAGAACCTGTTGCCGGCTGAAGGCCAGCAGTTGGCGTGTGAGTGTTGCAGCACGTTGGCCGGCCTTCTCGATTTCTTCGGTGTGCTCAAAAAGGGGAGTCCCGGCCTGCAGGGATCGCTTGAGTACTTGGCTGTACCCGATGATCACGCCAAGCAAGTTGTTAAAGTCGTGCGCAATTCCTCCGGACAGCCTTCCAATCGCTTCCATCTTTTGCGCCATCCGGAGCTGGCGCTCCAATAGCAGCTTCTCGGTGACATCTTCCGCGAACACTTCAAAATAAACCGCTCCCTGGCCGCTGTCCTTCACCAGCCGCCCGGTACAGCGCACTCGAATCGGAGTGCCATCCTTTCGCTTCCATTCCACTTCCACTTGTGTGAAATCTTTTTGACTGGCAAAAAGTTCAATCGACTTCTCATGTTGCAGTGGGTCACGGTGAATATCCGAGATCAGATTTAATCGCATCAATTCATCTTCTGAGTCGTACCCAAGCATTTTCTGCAGCGCGGGATTGACGAGCAGCAACTTCCCGGAAGCATGCGCACGGAAAATCCCGTAAGGCGCGCTTTCAATTACGCTTCGAAAACTGACCTCCGACAGTCGCAATGCATGCGACGCTCTCTTTCGCTCGGTGATATCCCGATTTACGATAACTAGTTTCTCCGGTTCACCATTGGCGTTGCAGATGACACTGGAGGTCGATTCCAGATCCCGCCACGTCCCGTCCTTGTGACGGATGCGATATTCCAAATTCTTGCCAATTCCCGTCCGGCGCGCTTCCGCAGCGGCTTCTTTCACTCGCTCGCGATCTTCGGGATGAATCTGATCGAGCGATGATGAGTTCTTTAGTTCTTCCGGCGAGTATCCAAGAATGCTCTGATAGGCGTGACTGTTGTAAAGGCGCCGGCCCTCCATATCCACAACCGCGAGCATATCGGCCGCGTTCTCGCTGATCAGACGAAACAATTCCTCTCGCTCTGCAAGCCGGTTGCGCATGCGATAGATTTGCAACTGCTGATAGATGGTGTAGATGTCAAAGAGCAGCACCAATGCAACCAGGCCCTGCACCACCGGAGGCAGAAGGATGAAAGAGAAGTTACCTGCCTGCTGCCCTAGCGCGGGGAGTATGAAGGCCATCAACCCGCACAGCAAAATGAGCGTGACCAGAATCGCTCCGATCCACAGCTGCCACTCCCTCCTCTGAATTCGACGGAGGCTAGTCCGTCCAATCTCATTCGTCATGGCCGGTAGAATTTTCAAATCTTGCGATTTGGCTCGTTCCACGCTGCTCCTGTTGATTTGGATCTCCCTTTTTCGCGGGTGTTGCCATGTGCTTAACGCGCACCGATCCTAGCAAGTCCACAGTTAGACCGCTGTCGTTGCTGCACGTTGTCAGCCACGGGCTATCCCTTAGGCGTCTTGGCGCAAGTGTGTGATAACGACAGGCAAACACCGGGAGGCTCGTGCTGACTTAATCCAACGAACCAATTTTGCGGCAAGCCGCTGGTCCGAGTCCGAACTGGAAGTGCCAAATCGGGATAGGCAAAAAATCTTTCATCTTCTACTAATGCTTTCGCTCTCCAAAGACTAAGTGCCGAGTCTTACTTCACCCTGCTCAAGTGACCAGCCGCGATGAATGCGGCATCCTTGCTTCAAGAAAGTAAAGGCGTATCAAGGCGGATCGGCGGCACCCGAGTTCCGCGCTCCTGTTTCACATCGGAACAATTCCTATCCATAAAAGAATTAGTCAAACATGGCTTCGCGCAATCCCCTTTACTTGAAATCGCCTTCCTGGACTTCCCTGCCGTTGAGCGGCATTCATGGGCAAGGTTTTCGCGAAAGTGGCGATCTGCGCGGTGGAGAGTTCGACGGGCGTTCCTTTAGTGTAGAACTCGGTGCTGGGGTTTCACATTTAGGAAGGGGACCAAAGCAAGGCACGAGTGTGGCGATATCCCAAGACAATGGGGCTGCATCTCACTGCTTTGCCCCGTTGACCGCCGGTGCGCAACTGACGCACAGTATTTGGTGCACGGAGGAGGTTTCGATATGGCCAAGAAGTGCACACATCTGGATCAGATCCATCAGGTAAAGCCCAGCGCCAACGGTTGCGAGGAATGCCTGAAGATGGGCGACACGTGGGTGCATCTGCGCATGTGCCTTTCCTGCGGGCACGTGGGCTGCTGCGACTCGTCGAAAAACAAGCACGCAACGAAACATTTCCGTACCGTCCACCATCCCATCATGCGCTCGGTCGAGCCGGGAGAATCCTGGAAGTGGTGCTTTGTGGACGAATTGATGTTTGACTAGGAGAAACCCTTGCAAAGCTTTCGCCGAACGGCATGGATGGCGCTTGCGATTTTCATTTTTTTCAGTTCGGCTTGCTCGCGCAAACGGCAGCAGCCCGCGCAGACGGCGGAGCCTGGAGAAGGCGGGCTACAATTCGCCGATCTTGGCGAATTCCAACTTCGCAGCGGCAAGGTCATCCACGATTTCCGCCTGGGCTACCGCACGTTTGGCACTCTGAACAGCGACAAATCGAACGCCATTCTCTGGCCTTCCTGGCTCGGCGGCACAACCAAAGACCTGTTTTCTCTCGTAGGTCCGAAGAATGTCGTGGACAGCGATAAATATTTCGTCATGCTGGTGGAAGCCATCGGCAACGGAATTTCGTCTTCCCCGTCGAACAGCCCGACGCAACCGGGCAAGTATTTTCCGGAGTTCACCATTCGCGACATGGTCGAATCGCAGCGCCGCCTGCTGCTGGAAGTTCTTCACGTTTCGCACCTGCGCGCCGTGGTGGGAATTTCCATGGGCGGCATTCAAGCCTTCGAGTGGGCGGTCGCTTATCCCGACTTCATGGACCTGGCGCTGCCCATGGCCGGCTCGCCGCAGTTAACTTCCTACGACAAGCTGCTGTGGACCGCGGAAATTGATGCCATCGAGTCCGATCCCGCCTGGAACGATGGCCACCCCACCGGCCCGCTGATGCACGGCATGGCCCTCGCGCAGGTAATTGATCGCATGAATCTGAGCTCGCCCGAATACCGCGCCACGGTCACCTCGCCCGATCAATTTGCCGGCTACATCTCCGCGCTCAAAAAAGATTCCGCCGCAACGGGCGGTATCGCGTGGGACCAGATCCGCCAGCGCCAGGCCATGATCCGCCACGACCTCCCCGCCGAATTCGGCATCTCGCTCGACGACGCCGCCCATCGCGTAAAGGCAAAAATGCTGGTCGTCGTCTCGCCCCAGGATCACATGGTGAATCCGCTCCCGGCGATGCAATTTGCCGAAGCCATCCACGCGCCAATCATCAAACTCGATTCGCCCTGCGGCCACCAAAGTTTCCGCTGCATTTCCGTGGGGCCAACGGTCGCGGCCTTCCTCGCCGATCCCGGATTAGTCCACAGCCAGACCATCAAGAGCACCCCCGGCGCGACCTACGATCAGCCGGCGAAGCAGTAGGGTGTTGTCGCGATTCGCGATGAAATCTTGGCGGGTTTTTGTTGCCAGCGGGACGGAAGCCTGCACACGCGCCGCAGCTGTGGAAGGGCCGGTCAGGAGCCAATCTTGACGCGCAGGCTCTTCGGTATAAACAGGAATGTCAAGAGCGCGCCCACAATCAGGAGCGCCGCGATGATGTACAAAGCAGCGGATTTATCCGCAGAAACCGATTTGGCCCAGATGGGGATGTTGGGTCCCACGTATCCGCCAAGATTTCCCACCGAATTCACGATGCCGATTCCCGCAGCGGCAGCGGTCCCGGCCAAAAACGCGGAAGGCATCGGCCAGAACAGGGGCATGGACCCAATCACTCCCAAAGTGCCAATGGACAGGAACGTGATGGCCAGGACAGGCTGAGCGGCAAACACGCCGCTAAGAATCAAGCCGACGGCTCCGGCAGTAACATTCAGCACGTAATGCAGGCGGCGCTCGCCCGTTTTATCCGAATGATGACTCAGCAGGATCATCCCGATCACCGCGACACCGTAGGGGATCGCGGTAACCAGTCCGACTTTCAAATATCCTTTCATCCCGAAGGCCTTCACGATGGTGGGCAGCCAGAATGCAATCCCGTACAAGCCGATCATCAAGGTGAAATAGATGGCGCACAGCAGCCACACTTTTCCGCTGGTGAATGCGTCGCTCAATTTGTGCTGCGTTTTTTGCTGGTCTTCTGCGGCCAGATGGTCAGCCAGCAGTTTCTTTTCTTCCGCCGTCAGCCATTTCGCCTCTTCAATGCTGCTGTCTAGATAAAAGATCACCCAGAAGCCGACCAGTATTGACGGGATGCCCTCCGCCAGGAACAGCCATTGCCAGCCCTCCAGGTTCATCGCGCCGGTCAACCGGTCCATAATCCAGCCGGAGACGGGATTGCCGATCACTCCGGAAACGGCGATCGCCGCAACGAACCAGGCCGTCCGCGTGGATCGCAGTTTCGAGGGGTACCACAGCGTGAGATAAAAAATCACTCCGGGGAAAAATCCGGCTTCCGCCAGGCCCAGCAGAAACCGCATGGCATAGAACGACCACTCGCCTTTGACGAAGATCATGCACGAGGAAATCACTCCCCAGGAAATCATGATGCGCGCTATCCACATACGCGCCCCGAATTTTTTTAGCAGCACGTTGCTGGGAACTTCAAAAAAGAAATAGCCGATAAAGAAAATGCCCGCGCCGGTGGCAAACGCCGCATCGCTCAACGAAAGATCCTTGAGCATCTGCAGTTTTGCAAAACCGACGTTCACGCGATCGAGGTAGGCCAGAATGTAGCAAAGGAAAAGAAACGGCAGCAGGCGGACGTCAGCCTTGCGATAGGTCTGCGCTTCAAAGCTTGCGCCGGATTTCTCCATGCTCGCTCCTCATTTGCGCGAATTGTGAATCCGAACGTAAAATGGGAGACTCAATTCGCGCATGCTACGCCTTTCTTGAACGGGAAACAACGAATCCGCGTGGGCGCGCCGCCCCGCTCCATCGCGGCCTGCCGGAAATTTCCACATTTCCACGATTTCCACATCAAGAAATCGTTCCGGTCTGGTTGACACTTCTCCCGCCCGGAGTTACAAGCGGGTTGCCAAAGCTTTCGAATCATCTGAGTCTTGCGTGGCACGGCAAGTGAAAGCTTGACGGGCTATGCAGGACACAGACGGATAGAACAGCTTCGACAAAGTTCCGAGGGATACGGCATCACAGCAGGTCCGTAGGTCAGGTTCAGCGGATGCGGCGCGTCCCCGTCAAGCCTCGCTTGATAGGTAAGCGCGGCGCGGACGCCGAACCAGTCCTGTGAGATTGGTTGTCGCCTGCCTGCCCCGGTAAAACGGGAGAAGGTCCGGCAGCCGAATCCTTTCGAGACTGAAGAGAAGGGGCGAGCAATCGCCCCTTTTCTTTTTTGCGCCTCACCTCGCCCCCGCATTTCTTCAATTCCGCCCACCCAACTCACCGCGCAGCATTGACAGGCTTGCTCAAATCGGTGACAGTTGGTGCCGCAGCACGCCGGTTATTTTCAATTCCGGCGTCCACGGGGCTCTTAATTAATGATTGGCCAGAACGTCTCGCACTACAAAATTCTCGAAAAGCTCGGCGGCGGCGGCATGGGCGTGGTGTACAAAGCCGAGGACACGAATCTCGGCCGCCTCGCTGCCCTCAAATTCCTTCCCGCCGAACTGGCCCAGGACCAGCAAGCCCTCGAACGTTTCCGCCGGGAAGCGCGCGCCGCCTCCGCTCTGAACCATCCGAACATCTGCACGATTTATGAGATTGGCGAAGAGGGCGGGCAGACCTACATCGCCATGGAATATCTCGATGGCTCCACGCTGAAGCACCGTATCTCCGGCCGCCCCATGGATTTGGAACTGCTCCTCGACCTCAGCGTCGAAATCGCCGACGCCCTCGAAGCCGCGCACGGCAAAGGCATCGTCCACCGCGACATCAAGCCCGCCAACATTTTCGTCACCGAGCGCGGCCACGCCAAAATTCTCGACTTCGGCCTGGCCAAACAAGTCGGGCGCTCCGCTCTCCACCTGACGCAGGATGTCACGCGCGCGAGCCAGGGCATGGCCGGCGTCAGCGTCGCCGACCTCACCAGTCCCGGCACCGCCGTAGGCACCGTCGCATACATGTCTCCGGAACAAATCCGCGGCAAGGAGCTCGACGCCCGCACCGACCTCTTCTCCTTCGGCGTCGTCCTCTACGAAATGGCCACCGGTGCTCTCCCGTTTCGCGGAGAAACTTCCGGCGTCATCACCGAAGCGATTCTCAACCGCGAGCCCGCCGCCGCGGTGCGCTTGAATCCCGATCTTCCCGCGAAGCTCGAGGACATCATCAACAAAGCCCTCGAGAAGGACCGCGACCTGCGCTACCAGAACGCCTCGGAAATCCGCACCGACTTGAAGCGCCTGCGCCGCGATTCCAGCTCCGGACGAATCTCCTCCACGCGAACCGGAGCGATTCAAGTGCAAGCTCCGGACATGGCCAGCAGTTCGGCCAGCGTCACAGCCGTGCAACCCGCCGCGAAACCATCGCGCACGAAATTTATCATTGCCGGCGCGGCCATCGTGCTCGCCGCCTCGGCTTTCGCCGTGTATCACTTCAAGGGCGGTCCCACCGCTCCCAGCGGCCCCGCAAAAATCACGCAAATCAGCCATTGGAACAAGCCCATGGACGACGCGCGCCTTTCCCCTGACGGCCATACCGTGGCGTTCTGTGCGCCAGTCGCGGGCATCAGCCAGGTATTTGTGATGCTCACCTCCGGCGGCGATCCGTTGCAGCTCACCAACGACGCCGCCGACAAATTCGTGGACAGCTTTTCTCCCGACGGCACGGAGATTTACTTCACCAAATCCACCGCCAACACCGAAGGATGGGCCGTGCCCACTCTGGGCGGAAATTCAAGACGGGCGGCCGCCGGCTTCGCTCTGGCCCCCTCGCCCGATGGCGCTTTCATTTATTACATTAAGGGATCTCAGCGGGCGGTTTTCCGCTCCGATAAATCGGGGCTCGGTGAAGAGCTGCTCTACAAGTTCGACGCCAAGTCCTTGCCGCCACGGCGCATTTTCCCCTTCCCCACCGGCAACCATCTGCTAGTCCTGACCTTTAATCCCATTTCTGTCGCCGAGGATCGCTTTCATGCCTACGACGTGGATCCCGCGCGGAAGACCGCAGAAGATCTGGGCGAGATACTGGGAGATCAAAATGATGCCGCCTGGGGCGAGCCGGGCAAATCTCTCCTAATCAGCCGCACCGTCAACGGTCTCACCAATCTCTGGCAGTACGATTTGAAGAGCAAAGCCCTCATTCAGGTCACCTCCGGCACCGGTCCGGATTTCTCTCCTATGCGCGACCCCGCCGGCAAAGGCATCTACTACGTAAACGGCAAAGCCTCCGGTGTTTTGACCGCATACAACATCCGAACGAAACAATCCACGGACGTGGCCGCGGACAATGCCACCCAGCCGTCCATGTCACCCGATGCCAAGCGCCTGATGTACATCACCACGCCCGAGAAAGGCCGCACCGAACTTTGGGTTCAGAATCTGGACGGCAGCAACAAAGTGAAGCTGGCCACTTCGCATTCCCTGGGCACAGGTTTCTGGGCCCAGGATAGTTTTCATCTCTTTTTTTTGGAGGAGCAGACCGACACAACCGACCGGGCTTACACCGCGGCAGCTGATGGCAGCGGTGTCCACCAGATTCCCTGGAGCGGCGGGGTCCTGCAGGCTCTGATGCCCAGCCGCGACCAGAAATCCATTTACCTCAACAGCTACGACCAGGGCGCCTCGCGGCCCACCATCTGGAGAGAAAACCCCGACGGCTCAAATCCAGAGAAGCTCACCGATGATTGCGGCCATGCCTTCGAAACCACGCCGGAGGGCAAATACCTGCTTACCGTTCTCCGCGGCGGGGAAAGACGGGGGATCGCGGAATTATCTCTCGCCGATAAAAAGTGCACCTCATTGCTGCCCGGCGCGATCACCTTCGGCATCGCCATGGCCCCAGACGGAAAATCCTTCCTCTACGCCGTCCCCTCGCGCTCCGACGTCACCATCTACCGCCAGCCCTGGCACGACGGCAAACTTACCGGTCCAACGCAGGTAGCCGTGAAGCTGCCCTTCGCCTTCCCCCTGCTAGCCGGCGGCAATGCCTACGATTTCTCCCGCGACCTCTCCACGGTCGTCTACGCCCGCCCCGCCGGCCAAGCCGACCTCTTCCTCCTCAGCCAGAAATAATTCGGGTAGCACAGACTTCAGTCTGTGTGGATTTGATTTGCTTCAGCTTGTGTGCTTTTGGTGGAATCGTGGCACAGGCACTCCTGCCTGTGTGCTCTTGCTTGCGCGTCGCCACGCTCGAAGATTTTTCGTCAGGGCACGGCTGAACTTGTCCCGAGCGGAGTCTAGGGAACCGTGCCGAAGATCTTTCGTCAGGGCATGGCTTTAGCCATGCCGGCGCTCTCGCAGATTGAAATCGGCTTTAGCCGCTGAGGTACACCTTCGACCATTGGCACCCAACTCCTTCAGTCGCGTCAAACTTCATTGTACTTCGCGGTTTTTACGGTCCGGTGCGAAGGGCAGCTTCGCCGAAAATCTTTGTAGGTCGCGGTTTTAACCGCGACATAAGTGGGCCGGTCAGTATGGGGCTTTCGCGGTTTGTGCGTCCCAACGGTGTTTGTCGGGAAGCCCCTGAAGTTCCTCCGATGCCCCTAATCGGAGCTCACTTCTCCGTATCCGTATGCCACCCCGAATTCATCCACTGCCCATTGCGCCGCACAAAGATTTCCGTCACCCGCCCGGATTCCAGCGAGCGCTTCCCGCCCATTTCAGTTTCCACCACGTACTGGCTGTAGATGATGGCCGCATCCCCATAGATTTGCATTTCCGTGCGCGGAAATTCCAGCCGCGTCAGTTTCCCTCCGTCCGCCTGAAATTTCGCCGCGGTCTCAAATACCTCCGCCTGGTTCTTCCAGTGCAAATTGCCCGAGCTGATGACGATGGTGTCCGCGGGAATTAGTTTCTCGAGAGCCTTGCGGTCGTTAGCAAACCAGGAGCGCCACACCTCTTCGCGCACCTTCATCACTTCGCTGCGCTCGTCCGGCCGGGCATGCACTCCCGCGGCCAGCAGAGTGGCAACGCATACAGTGAAAACGACGGCATAAATTGCCTTCATTCCCCGGGAAACATTCATGATCTGGCTCCTATCTTGCGGGATTCAAATGCATAAATCATCAGCGCCGCAGCCGATGCAGAAAATACGGAATAGTCCAGCGGCGACTTGATGCCGAACGAAATGGCCATTGCAACACCGAACAGTATCAGCAGTCCCGCGCTTCCCAGCGCCACCCACCGTGTCCATAGCCCGAGAATCAGCGCGACACCGAAGAAGAACTCCGCGGCAGTCGCAGCCCAAGCAAGAAATGGAATGGTGGACGCAGGCATGAACGAATTTACCTTGGCTGTGTAGTCCATGAAGCCCGCAAAGTTTCCGTACCCCACGTTCCGCCCGGTGTACAACCCGAACCGGTCAGCAATGCCGGAAAGAAACGCGACCCCAAGCGCGATCCGCCCGTAGAGCAGCGCCATCCGCTCAAGCGAAGAGGCGGACTGGCCCGTCGCGTCGGGGCGCGGGGAGGATTCCTGTACAGCCATCGGCGTGCTCGTCATCGTCAATTCCTCCCTGCGAATAGGATGCTGCCTCGCTAAATCTGACTCCAAGCCTGAGAGCATGGCTCAGCCGAATTGAGGAATCAAGCGCGTGGCACAGGCACTCCTGCCTGTCTGGTTTTGTTCTACTCACAACTGGCTCTCACATACAACAGACCGCACCGCCTGACCTCTTCAGCAGTGGCGAAACTCTTTGTAGGTCGCGGTTTCAACCGCGACGTTTGATCGTCGAGCCGTTAGGGCTTCACCCCCTGAAGTTCCTCTTACGCATCTGGACGGCTGGGGCAGCCCTTAGCATCATCGGCGAGTGGCCTAGTTCCCGGAAAAGTGCATTTGCCTTATCCGGTGATCCGACTTGCCATTCACAGCGACGGCAAATGGAACTTGTCAGGCGGCATGAATTGAAATTTACTATGCTGGCGTTGGAGAATGGTGGTCATGAAGAGGGGACCTATCGGGGTTTGGTTTAGCCTTGCGCTCGCACTTTTTGCCCTGAGCACTTGGTTAGGCTCAATGCTTGGGTCCGGAGTCGCTCGCCTCTGGTATCGGCATCATCAATTAGATTACGGGACGTTGTCTAATGCCGAAAGGACTCGGATCGAGTCTGAGTTGGGCGTCTTAAGCGCGATTCAGACATTGCAAGTTTATGGCCTCGTCGCTCAAAAAGATACGCAACTCTGGGGCAAGTATTTGGACAATGAAATCAGAGGGCTTGAGGAAATCAAGCTATCGTCAAATGTAGAGGAGGTCAAACCACTCATCGATTTTCACCTGGGATTAGCACACGTAACCGCTGCTTTGGAAAAGCACCAGGAAAACCAGGAAGAGTTAGCAAAGAAACACTTGAAGTCAGCGCAAATTTTGTTCAAGTCGTTGGGCTGGCGAAATACTTCGGTGGAAACTCTCGAGAGCATATCGAGAGGAGAGCTCGAACAGTGGGGATTTGCGAAAGGGAGATTCAAGTGACTCCAGCAGCAAAAATCACATACTCGCTGACGCTAATTGTCGGACTGTGTATCGGCGTGTCCTTCGGGTTTTGGAACGCTGCCCTGAATTTCAAAGCGTATTATGATGCGAGACGGACTACCGCGCCAGTTGCCCTTGACCACTTCGCAATTATGCAGTATCGGCACGCAGATGCCGACCATGCCAAATCCGCCCTATTAAGCTCGGCGGGGGTTTTGGAGACGCTTCAAACCTTCAGTCCTGACAGAGGAGAGCAACTCATGCTGGCCAATACCTATATCCGCATCGCGTTGCTCGAGGATTCTGCAAACAACTCTCAGGCGTCAGGCGATTACATGGCGAAGGCCCGGTATTTGTACAAAGCGAGCGGCGGTCACAACTATTCAGATTCAGAGCTGAAATCCGCGCTGATTGCCACTGACGAGCGACTTCAACAAGTTGGCATCCAATGAGGGCAGGTAGCAAAGCCTTCAGGCTGTGCGCCTCAAGAGTTTAAGGTCCCTCGCCCCTAATTTTCCCCTCAATTTTCCACACCGTCGTACCATTGCACTCCGCGTTTCCCCGTGCCACGCTAGAAATGGAGATTTCCCGGATGACCATCGCCGCCAAACCAGGAATAAGCACTTATGGGAGAGGGGCGAAGAAAAGGCCAATCGCCAACCCTCGCGAACAGAAATCGCCGCAACTCACAGAAAACAAAGGGAAGGAGCCAAATTCAATCGCCAACTTTCCCGGGTGGGCTGCACTTGCCCTGGAGAAATTATCCGCCGCGTCTGGATCTCTCGTCACTCGCCACTCACCTCCTGCTTGTCCTGAGCGGAGCCCCGCACCGGATGGTGCAGGGCGGAGCCGAAGGGCCCCTGGTCCCTTCATTTCTAATCGCTACACCGTGCGAATAGAATTCGCCGTAATCCCATCAAAACAAACGACGGTGGTACTTTCTAATCGCTACAGCGGGGCACCCCTCCGGGGGGTGGGTACCAGTGCGCGAAATTCGCTCCCGTCCGGCGGGACGCGAGCGTCCTCCTCAATCGGAAGGGCGGGGATTCATCCCCGCCGAAAGCGGTTTCGAGTGTCCTCTACCGCTTGCGCTTGTTCACCCGCGCAAGCTTTCTCTTTTCGCTTTATATCGCCGCGAATGACAATAACTCCCTCGCTGAAACAATCGACATGAACGCGGACATATTCGTGATCGTGAATCCCATTTCGGGAGGCGGCGAAGCTCTGCGCGCCGAGCCCCTCGTTGCCAGCTACCTCGCTGAGTACGGGCGGCAGGTCCAATTTGTCCATTCCAAGAGCTCCGAAGATGCGCGCGAGCTGGCCGCGAAAGCAGCCGCCGAGGGTTATCGTTACGTGGTAGCCATGGGCGGCGACGGAGCGTTTCATCACGTGGTCGAAGGCGTACGCGGCACGGCAGCCATCGCGGGAATTTTTCCCGCGGGCAATGGCAACGACGTCGCGCGTGACCTGGGCATTCCCGGCGATGCCGTGCGCGCTGCAGACGCCTTCTTGCATTCGCAGCCGCGCGCCGTGGACCTGGTGCGCGTGCGCTTCGCCGGCGGGCGCGAGTCACACTTCATCGGCGCGGGCGGCATGGGCCTTGATGCGGACGCAGCATATCAGGCGAACACGCGATTCAAGGCCTGGCCGGGCCTGATGCGTTATTTGGCCGGAACGCTGTGGACATTTGTGCACGAGCCGGCGTTCGAACTTCGCGCCGAGCTCGACGATGTCCGCTGGGCCGGCCGCGCGCTGCTGGTGGCCGTGGCCAACGCGACCAGCTATGGTTCCGGCGTGCGCATCGCTCCGGACGCAAAAATGGACGACGGCTGGCTCGATATTGCGCTGGTCACCGAAGTGACCGCGGGAATTCTGGTCGAGGCGCTTCCGGTTTTGCTCACGACCGGGAATTTGCACCTGCCGCAACTGCAGCGCTTCCGTTGCCGGCGCGTGCGCCTGGAGTCGGATCGCGCCGTCAAGGTTCACGGCGATGGCGAGCTGCTGGGTGAATCTCCGGCGGAATTTGAAATTCTTCCGCTCGCGATTCGCGTGATGGCACCGGCTGGGCTCGCAGAAACAAATTCGTTTGGGGCGGATTGAGAGAGAGGACATGAAAACTGCGGAGACGGGAACAAGAGAATTGCTGGAGCAAGCCGCGACACGCGGGATTCGCTACCTGGAGAAATTGGACCAGCGCAGCGCGTTTCCCACACCGGAAGCCCTGCGACAGCTCGCCGAGTTGGGTGGGCCGCTCCCGAACGAGCCGGCGGAGGCCGCAGAAGTTCTGGCCCTGCTCGACGAGATTGGTTCGCCGGCAACGGTGACGACGGCGGGGCATCGATATTACGGGTTCGTTACCGGCGCGGCGCTGCCCGCGACTGTGGCGGCCAACTGGCTGGCTGGAGCGTGGGACCAGAATGCGTGTCTGGAAGTGATGTCGCCGGTAAGCACGGCGATTGAGGAGATTGTCCGCGGCTGGCTGGTGGACATTTTGAAATTGCCGGCGGGGACAGGCGCGGGGTTTGTGACCGGCGCAACCATGGCGAATTTTTCGGGGCTCGCGGCGGCGCGGCATGCCGTGCTTGAACGATCCGGGTGGGACGTGGAATCGGATGGCTTGTTCGGCGCGCCGCCCGTGACCGTGATTGCAGGCGATGAGGTGCATGTGAGCCTGCTGAAGGCGCTGACAATGCTGGGGCTGGGACGGAAGCGAATTGTGCGCGTGCCGGTGGACGCACAGGGCCGCATGCTCGCCGATGCGCTGCCAAAGATTTCCGGGCCCGCGATCGTGTGCATGCAGGCCGGCAACGTGAATTCCGGCGCGTTCGACCCCGCCGCGGAAATTTGTGCTGCGGCGCACGCGGCCGGAGCATGGGTTCATGTGGATGGAGCGTTTGGATTGTGGGCTGCCGCGGCCCCCGCGCGGACGCATCTGGCCGCAGGATTGGAGCTGGCGGATTCATGGGCCACGGACGCGCACAAGTGGCTGAACGTGCCGTACGACAGCGGGATTGTGTTTGTGCGCGAGTCGAAGCATTTGCACGCGGTGATGTCCATGCAAGCGGCGTACCTGTTGAGCGGAGAGAAGCGCGAACCGTCGCACTACACGCCGGAAATGTCGCGCAGGGCTCGCGGCGTGGAGCTGTGGGTGGCGCTGCGTTCGCTCGGGCGCGCGGGAGTTGCGGAGATCATCGAGCGCAATTGCCGCGCGGCAACACGATTTGCAGAAGGATTGAGGGCTGCGGGATACGAAATTCTGAACGACGTTGCGCTCAACCAGGTGCTGGTATCGTTTGGCGATGATGAAACCACGCGGCGCGTGATCGCTGCGCTACAGCAGGACGGCACGTGTTGGTGCGGCGGCACGGTGTGGCAGGGACGCGCGGCCATGCGCATCAGCGTTTCGTCGTGGGCCACCACGGAGGAGGACGTGGAGCGAAGCCTCGCGGCCATGATTCGGGTGGCCGGGAAAGAAACGGCGAGGCGACCGTGATCAGTCTTTTTTGCGCGAAAGTTTCAGAGTCAGTTCGATGTCGCGCCGGGTGTCGTAACTCGAAACCGTGCGCGTGGGGGAGGTGATGTCACCATGCTCGGCGTGGATTTCGTAGTCCACGTTGGGATCGAGCCCGCTGAAGCGGTAATGACCGGTATCGTCGGCGATGTAGGTTTTCACCGCTTGCGATTTCAAGTTTTTCAGATAGACGACGCTGGAGGCCATGGCGTTGCCGCTCTTGTCCAGCACGCTGCCGTGCACGGCGCGAAGTTGAGCTTCTGCCCGCTTTTGATCTTTCGTTTGCGCCGCGGCGGGAAGCGACGCGAGCAGGCAGAGCGCAAGCGGCAACAGGAAATCGGCGAGCGATCGAAGTCTCACTGTTTCCTCCGGACTGCTGTTGGAAGCGGCACGCAAGGGCTCAACGAGGGACAACGCGGAGCATGCTCCCGCCGGCTCGCGCCCGGCCCTGAGGGTGGGATGATGCGCGGAAGGAAAAGGATGCGAACCTGGCAAAAGAGAGAGTCATTCCGCTTCTTCTTCCTCCTCCTCCTCTTCTTTCCCCAGGCCCTCTTCTTCGTCCGCTTCTTCTTCTTCCTCGTCCTCGTCATCGGAAATGACGATCAAATGCACGGGGTGGATCTGGGTGACCTCCAGCTCGGCGTCGCATTCCGGGCAACTGATAATTTCGCCTTCTTCCACTTCGTCTTCGTCCAAATCAATTTCGGCGTCGCAATCGGGACACTTCGTCATGGGGATGCCCTCCTTCCTGGGGCCAACCTCCACAGGCGGGCGTATTATATAACGCCAGTGTCAAGCTTTCCTGCGGAGGGACACGCAAAGGTGACGGGCAGACGCGAATATCCGGACCGGCCGGTGGTGGGAGTAGGCGGCGTGGTGATTGCCGATGCCCGCACGTTGCTGATCCGCCGCGGGCATGCGCCGCTCGCCGGCGAGTGGTCCATACCCGGCGGCACGCTTGAGCTCGGGGAAACAATTCACGACGGCGTGCGTCGCGAACTGGAGGAAGAAACAGGCTTGCAGGTGCGCGTGCTGGATTTGATTGAGGTATTCGAGCGGATTTTTCCCGATGGCGAGGGCAAGCCGCAATATCACTTCGTCATTCTGGATTATTTGTGCGAAATGTCGGGAGGAACGGCGCGTGCAGGAAGCGATGTGACCGACGTGGCCTGGGCCAGGGAATCGGAACTGCAGAGATATTCGCTGACGGCCACGGCGACGCGAGTGATCAAGAAAGCGTTTCAGATGGCGCACCAGCGGAGCAGCGCCCGGAATTTAATCCAATGAGATGTAGAGCGCTAACTGGCGGCGGCTTCAGGAAGACGGCCGAACCTGCGCTCGCGCCCGAGAAAATCTTCGACCGCGGCGGAAAGATCGGCGGGCTCGAATTCCGGCCACATGCGCGGCGTGAACAGCAGTTCGGCATAGGCGCATTCCCACAACATGAAATCGCTCAACCGGCGTTCTCCGCCGGTGCGGATCAGCAAATCCACGTCCGGGACGGAGCCTCCGGCGTGCGTGACTTCGCCGAGACGGCGGGAAAATTCACGCTGCGTGACTTCCAGGCTCGACAGCATCCAGCACGACGCGCGGAGAATCGCGTCGCGCGAGGAATAATCGAGAGCGATGCGCAGGTCGAGCGCGCGCCCAGCCGCGGTGATGCGCTCGGCGCACTCGATGGCTTCGACCAGCGAGCGAGGAATGCGGTCGCGCCGCCCGACGACGTGCACACGGATCCCTTCGGCGGCGCAGGCCGCGGCATCGGTGCGCAGGAAATCTTCGAGCAGGTGGAACAGAGCAGCTACTTCGCCGGCCGGGCGTCCCCAGTTGTCCGAAGAGAAAGCGTAGAGCGTGAGGGTGCCGATGCCGAGAGATGGCGCGACGCGAATCACGCGGCGGACGGAAGCGACTCCGGCGCGATGACCCTCCGAACGGGGCAGGCCGCGCAAGGAGGCCCAGCGTCCGTTTCCATCCAGCAAGATGGCGACGTGCAGGTCTGGCGAAGAAGAAGTTCTCAAAGGAGTCTTGCTCATAGATTGACCAGGTACAATATTTTTCCTCTCTCGCCGCGTTTCAGTGCCGGCTTGGGATTATTTCGATTGACTCCCCCAAGCGTTACGGCCGTGTTGCAAACCCGTGAACTTTGCCGGGCAATTCCCACGCTGCTCCAGAACTACCCTTCCCGCGTGGCGCGAATCAGCGCCTCCATGTGGTCAAGATATTTTTCGAGGGCGCGGCGGCCGGCGGCCGTCAGGCGGTATTCGGTCTTGGGAAGCCGGCCGGAAAAAGATTTTGTGCAGGCGATGTATCCAACATCTTCGAGCTTGCGCGCGTGCACGCTCAAGTTGCCGTCTGTAGAACCGAGAAGATGCTTGAGCTCGTTAAAGGAGAGCGATGAATTGACGGCCAGGGCGCTGACAATGCCGAGTCGTGTGCGCTCGTGGATCAGGCGGTCAAGATTGGTGGCCGCGGATTCCGGCGGCCGTACAGCGACAGCGCCGCGCCTGGATTTTTCGTCTCGCGTCGCGCGAAAAGCCCCTGATTTAGCCGCCATAGTTCCTCGCAATCACCGCGCCAAAAAGAATATGAAACACGCCGAACCCTACAGCCAGAAACGCGTTCCCCCAATCCCGTGGGCAAAACAGTGCCACTGTGCCAAGCACGATGAAACACAGCCCCATCAGAGGGACAATGCGGATGGAAAACGCGCCGCCCGTCACAACTCCTGTGCCATACAGAAGCAGCCAGACGGCAGGAATCGCTCCGGCGAAATCGATACGATAGAAAAGCGCCGTGAGCAGCGCGCCGACGAACAAAGGAGGCGCCAGGCTGTATACGAATCGCCGGGCCGGGCCGACGAAGAGCGAAATTCCGGAGTCGCGCGCCTTGGATACCGTTGTCCAGGTAGCGATGGCCAGCGCGACGGCCGCTTCCACCAGCCAGATCAGCAGCCAGGATTTTGTCCGCGGCTCGCGCGAGGCGATGATCGCGGCGCCCAGAGCGGTGATGCCGATGGCCACGCCGCCCCAGCCGGGAACAGCCGTGAAGGAACCGGCGCGCTCCATGGTCTCGCGAATGAAGCGGAGGTTGTCGCGGGCGCGATCGTCAAGAGAGACGGGCCCGGCGGAGCGACGCGCGAAAGGATCGGATTGCACCACGAGGAAAGCATAGCAGTGGGCCTACATCTGTCAAGTACTTTGTGAAGTAAAGTTGATTTGCCCGATACGGGTGCGGAGGCTATGCTCGAACCGGGCAAAAAACTCAGGAGGCTTTCGCATGACTCGCATGATTCTCGGAATGATTGCCGCCGTACTACTGCCGCTGGCGGCCGGCGCGCAACAACCTACACCCACCCCAGCAGCCGTACAACCGCCGGCTGCGACCGCGGCGCAAACACCGGCACAGCCGGACCCGAATCCGCTCTCGAATGTAATGCGCAGGGTTCTGGACCGTCGGGCAAAAGCGATGATCCCAGCGGCAGAACTGATGCCGGTGGACAAATACAGCTATCGCCCCACGCCCGACCAGATGACGTATGCCCATTTGGAGATCCACATTGCCGAGACGAACAATTTCTTGTGCTCGGGCATTTCCGGTACGGCGGCTCCCACCGACCAGAAACTTGCCGACACAGACACGAAGGAGAAACTGGTCGCCGCGGTGAAAAGTTCGTTCGAGTACTGCACGCAAGCGATGGCTAAGGTGGACGATTCGAAGCTAAGCGAGCAAGTTCCTTTCTTCGGCGGCGACAAGATTTCGCGCGCCGGAGCAATGGTCGTTCTGGCCAGCGCTTTAAGCGATCACTACGGCACACAGGCGATGTACCTGCGGTTAAACGGGATCGTGCCGCCGACGGGTAATCCAAAGAAAGATTAGCCCGCGGCCTGCGCCCTCCGCTGAGGGGGATAGCGACCCAGCAGCCAATTCCAACGAATTACCAGCAGATCGGCGAACATCAGCACGCTGTCACGATAGACGTGTACTTTCGTGGCGGGATCGTGCGCCCAGCGGACGGAAACTTCCACGGCGCGCAGGCCGTGATGTTGTGCCAGGAAGAGAATTTCCGGGTCAAAGCCGAAGCGTTCAATGCGCTGCTGTTCAAAAACGATCCGGGCGGGCTCGCGGACAAAAGCCTTGAAGCCGCATTGCGTGTCGTGGAACTGCAGCCCGGTAATAAGGCGTACGAAGCCATTGAATATTTTCCCTGCGGTTTCGCGCAGTACGGACTGATGAACGGAGATGAGGGAGCGGTCGAGAGCGCGTGAGCCGATAGCCACCTCGTTTCCCTGCTCGAGGGCGGCGAGGATCTTGCCGGCTTCTTCGATGGGCGCAGAGAGATCAGCGTCGGTGAATAGCGCAATGCGGCCGCGAGCCTCCAGCATTCCATGTCGCACGCTGTACCCCTTGCCCCGATTCACCCCATTCGCAACCAGCCGAAGTGTGGGCAGCTCGCCAATCCATTCTTGGACAACGCGCGCGGTGCCGTCTTTTGAGCCATCGTCCACAACGATTACTTCCGCTCGATCACCGGTCAGGCCTTGAGCCGCCAGATAATCGCGGATGCTGGCAAGAGCGCGCGGAAGGCGGGACTCCTCGTTGTAGGCAGGGATGATGATGGAAAGCTCAGGCAAGCTCATCCGGGAGTTGTAGCTCCAGAGGATTGTCCCCAACCATAGCGGCCGAGCAGCGGGACGAAACGGCAAGCGTAGAGCGATTTCTGCGCCAGGCCGCCTCTGTGTTTCACGATGCGAAGCAACTCCTGCTGGTCCTCCGCTCCAACGGGAATCACCAGGCGGCCGCCTTCGGCCAACTGTTCGAGCAGCGGAGGCGGGATGGCGGGGGCAGCAGCGGTGACGAGAATCGCGTCGTAGGGAGCTTCGGCAGGCCGCCCCATGGAGCCGTCGCCAAGCTCAACGCGGATATTTGTGTAGCCGAGCCGCTTCAAACGGTCACGCGCGGACGCTGCCAAGTGTGGTTGCGCCTCTACGGCGATCACTTCCAACGCGAGTTGGGAAATCACAGCTGCCTGATACCCGGAACCGGCGCCGATTTCAAGGACACGCTCGTCCGCTTCGAGCGCGAGAGCGTCGGCCATGGCCGCGACCATGAAGGGCTGCGAGATGGTCTGGCCTTCGCCGATCGGCAGCGGTTCATCAGCATAGGCGCGCCAAGCGAGTTGCGTCGGAACGAAGCGATGGCGTTCAACGGCGCGCATGGCTTCAAGCACACGAGGGGATTCGATCCCACGGCCGCGAATCTGCTTTGCGACCATATCCAGGCGCTCGGCTTCAAACTCGGCGTCGGTACGGGCCGGGGAATTTCTTTCAGGGATCACGTAGGCAAGGCCTCTGCAGCGACCGCGTGCCGTTTCCAGGCGCCGGTATGGAGGATGTCCTCGATTTGGTCGATGCCGAAATCGATTTCCTCGTCGCGATTGTAGAAATGCGGCGACATGCGCACACCGGCGCCGGGGCGGTAATCGACAAGCACTTCGCGAGCGATCAATTCCTGCTTCACTTCCTTCGCATGCGGGCAATCGATGGAGACGGTGCCGGCGCGCTCGGCGGGATCGCGAGGGGTGCGCACATTCCATCCATGGGACAGCGCTCCTGAGACCAGGCGCTCGGTCATCTCGATGGATCTGGCGCGGATGCGCTCAATCCCCGCCTGGGCCAGGATTTCCAGGCCTGGTTCACAGGCATACAGCGCCGGGATGTGCGGTGTCCCGTTCAGGAATCGATAAGAGTCGTCGCGCGGGTCGATACGTCCCACCTCAAAATCAAACGGGCGGCGATGCGCCATCCAGCCCGTGAGCGCCGGACGAAGTTTTTTTCGCAGGTCGGAGCGCACGTAGAGATAGGCCACGCCCGGCCCACCGCAGAGCCATTTTAGGACGCCTCCCACGGCGAAGTCCGTATTGAGGGCGCGAACATCGATGGGGATAGTGCCGGCGGCCTGGAAGCAGTCGAGGATAACGGTGGCGCCGACGGAGTGCGCGCGCTCGATGATGGCGCGAGCGTCCACGACGGTGGCGCTGCGGAAGAGGACCTGGGAAATGGGCACGAGCAGTGTGGTTTCATCGATGGCCGCGAGCAGCTTTTCCATTGGCGCGTGAATTCCATCAGGGCTGGGCAGGATTTCCACGCGTGCGCCGCGGCGCTGCTGTTCCATGTAGAAATAAACAATGGAGGGGAATTCGAGATCCACCAGCACCACTTTGTTGCGCGGGCCGGAAAAATCGAAGCAGGAACTGATGACCGCCTGGGTGATGGTCACGTTCTGGTGCAGTGAAATTTCACCCGGGGCTGCGCCGATAAGTACGCCGATCTTGTCACCGACGGTAACAGCCTTATCCCACCAGTCTTCTTCCCAGGCGCGGACACCGCGAGTGGCCCAGGTATCGGCATAATTCTGCAAACGCGCGGACACGGCGCGAGGCATGGCGCCGAGTGAATTACTGATCAAATAGGTGGTGCGGTCGAGGATGGGAAATTCGCCGCGCCATTTCAGGAGATCATTCATGAAGTGCGGTCCTTTACTATGGGCTAGACGTGAATATTGTCACACCAAATTATCACACCGCGTGGAAGACGGGCCACGGCAATCCCGCGGGTGGCGCGTGCCGGATTGTCCGGCAAGATATTCGCCGCTGGAAACGCACCCCGCGCGTCAAATTGCATCGTGCAGTGCCGTCGGTTACGATGCCTAAGTCCTAAATTCGCGGGTAGAAACCGGCCCCGCACCACGTATGGGGAGATATTCATGAGATTGCAAAATGCACTGGTATTCGTGGCACTTCTTTCCACGTTACCGGCTATGGCGCAACCGCAGACCGGCGACGCACAGCAAAAGCCGCCTGCGCAGCACCAACCGGGAGTGGCGGCAAGGCCCGCGGAGGCGCAAGCGGACGCGCAAACTGCTGCGGCCGCGGTGCCGGCAGCTCCAGTGGCTGAGAAAGTTGACCCCGCCAAGGAAGCGGCCATCCGGCACCTGATGGAAATAACCGGGACTTCAAAGATGGGCGATGCAATCTCAAGAGAGTTCAATGCGCAGCTCGAGGCGTCCATGAAGCGTGTGATTGTCGGACCTCGCTTGCAGAAATTCATGGAAGAGTTTTCACAGAAATATAACGAGTCCGCACCGTCAAGCCTCGTAAACGACAAGACTGTGGCCGTCTACGCGCGCCATTTCTCGACAGAAGACATCGACGGAATGATTAAGTTCTACGAATCGCCAGTGGGCCAAAAGGTGCTAAAGGAGCTACCCGAGGCGCAGCAGGAATCATTTTCATCGAGCCAGGACGTGGGACGGCAAGCGGCCATGAAAGTCCTGCGAAGCATGGCGGACGAATACACGGAACTCCAGCGGATGCTCCCTCCGGATCCCAATCAGCCTCAAGTGAAACCGGCGAGCCCGCCCGCCGCGGCGGCACCGGGCACTCCGGCAACTCCCTCGCCTGCACCGTCTCCCACTGCAACGGCAACTCCAAAACCGGCTCCTGCAACTGCACCAGCGGCAACTCCACCACCGGCACCCGCGCCCAAGCCTTCGCCTGCTCCCCAACAGCAATAGGAAAGGTATTTTGCTGGCATGATCGCGGCGATTGCCGCGGACGTGTCACTGGAAATGCTTCACAAACTTGATGTCGAAGCCGTAGGTGCCGTTGATATCGCGCAGGAAGATGATGGAGAGGTCGCGCTTCACGGCGTATTCCACCTGGATGAGCTGATACTGGTTGGAAGTGGCGGCGTTGGTGGAGTAGGTGACGGTCAGGCCGCGAGTAATCTGCTGCTCGATGGTCACGCGCGCCGCGGCGTTCGATTCCGTGGCTGTGCCGGCAAGGAATGGGTCCACGCGAAAATGGCTGATGCCGAAGAGGCGCTCGATACGCCCGCCGAGTCCGCTGGAAATGGCTTCGGAGAGCAGAGCGGTGGCGCCGTAGTTTTGCGAGCTGGTGGATTGGGAGCGTAAAGCACTTTCCTCGCCGGTGTTGCCCAGCGCGAGGAGAGCGACGATGTCGGAATCGGGGAGCGGGGGATCGGAGCGATAGCTGAGAGCGAGCTTGCTGGCTTTGCCGGAGAAATTGATGGTCACCAGATACTGGCTGATGGTCGAGGTGGCTTCAATATTGAGTTCGGGGTCCAACTGAAAAGGATTGGCGAAGTTGATGTCGCCGCGAGTGAGCTTGAAATTATTGCCACGGAAGGCCATCTCGCCGCCGAGCAGATGAATATGGCCGAGAAGAATGGGACGGTCCCAAGTGCCGCGCAGGCGAACGTCGCCGTCAATTTCCACGTGAGCGCTGGCCCATTCGATGCGCGCCCCCGCGCTGGTGTGTCCGGCAACATCAAAAGTGAGGTTGCGAAGGAAGGGCGATGTGGATGTGGGAGAGACATTGGTCTGGGCAGCCGCGGCAAACAGAGAAGCCACGTCCACATCTTCGGCCAGTAGGAGACGTTTTACTTCCACGCGGCCGCTTAGAATCGCGGCGCTGCTGGTTCCTGCGAGCTGCAAAGTGCCGCCGGCGAGCCAGCTCATCCCCGCGGGATAACGGATGCGCACCACAGTTGTGGCCGCGTTTATTTCATAGCGCAAGGGGCCCTCGCCGTAGGTGACGCTGCCGTTCAGCGTCAACTGCCCGCCCCCGGCTTGGGCGCTGATGTGATCGAAGAGCAGTCGGCTGCGATCGAAAACTAGCTCACCGGTCACGTGACTGAGCCCCACCGGAAAATCAGAATAGGTTGCCGAGGCATCCTGGACGCTTACGCGGCCGGTGACGCGCGGGCGCGCCTGGGTGCCCTCAATCAGGATGTTGACGTTGGCGGGTCCCTGGGCCTGCAGATCGGGAACGATTTGATTGACGAAGCGGAGGTTGACGCCGCCTTCGAGATTGAAATGCAGGGCGCGGTCGCGATCGAAACGGGCGAAGCCGTTGATCTTGAAATCCGTGTTCGGTCCTTTCAGGCGGGCCTGCTCGATGCGCACCTCGTTGCGGCGGTAGACGAGGCGAATGGGATCCATATTCTGCAGCTCGACAAATTCGTAGTTGAACGAAATTCTCTCGATGTCGGCTTTTACTTCGATGGAGTCCGGCTGACGCAAGGCTCCTGCAATTGTAAATGTTCCGTCCACGCTGCTGTGCCCGGTAAGCTGCTTCAGATGCAGCCCGGCGACGATCAGCGCATCCATGTCGAACTGGTTTACCGTAAGGCTGCCGGAGATTGGATTGTCGCCACGCAGCCCAAGCGTCAGTTCGCCATTGAGTCTGCCACGCGTCATCTCCGATTCGAAGGTAACGTGGCCGCTTTGGCCATCGGAGGTAAGCTGGCCGCGGAAATTTCCGGCCAAATCCGAGCCGATGCGAAGATTAGTGAGGCGCACACTGCCCTGAGACTTCGGAGCAAAGAGCGGCCCACTGCCCTGTAAATCAAAATCCAGCACGCCTCCCACCGGGAGCAAGGGAGCCTGGATTGCTGAAATCTTCTCCAGCGCAATGCCCGAGCCGGTGACGTGGAATTCACTTTCCTGTTCGATCGGGCGATAGGCGATATCGCCTGCGACACGGCCGCTGCCCTTCCGGAGTTCTGCGCGAGTCAGACGATAGTCGTCATGCGAGAGATGCAGCAGACCGCTCAAGCGGTCAAATCGAATTCCTTTGGCTTCGGCGTCGTCGTAAACAAAATCGGCATCAATGACGGGAGCATTGCGGGTCCCGCTGCCGCGGAAAGTGCCGCTGAGGAATCCGCTGGTGGGGTAGTTGGTGCTAAAGATGTCCTGGATATCGGAAGTGGGAGCGTGAGTCAAATCGGCTTGAAGGGTCCACGGACTGGAGAGGAGAAAACCCCAGGCGCCATCGAGCTGCAAGGAAAGATTGAGATTGGCGGAAGTCCTCCCGCGGCGCACGACCCATTTGACCAGGCGCAAATCATCGGGCGAATACTCCATGTCGCCTTCGAGATCGTCCCAAGAGAGCGTGTCGTAACGAGCCTCCGTGGCGTGCAAATGGCCTGTAAATGTGGGGCCGCCGAGTGGGCCGAGGATGCGCCCGTTCCATTCAACGAGGCCGGATACGCGGCGCGCTTCGTTTTCCTTTCCGCGCAGATTATTGATGAAGTCATCCCAGTCCTCGAGCTTGCTGGTGCGAACATTCAGCGCGAGTGTGGAATCCTTCGCGCCCAGGAAACCACTGGTGTGGATTTGGGTCATGGGGGTGGAAATCTGGCCCTGCGCAATAGTGATCGTCTTCAAATCATCCGAATAATCGAATTCAAGTTGTGCCGTGACCGGCAGCACGCCGGGCCGAGGAGAATCGGGGGGCGACCAGCGGGTTTCACCCCGGGTGCGGAAATGCTTGAAATTGGCAACCCAAGTATTTACCGAGTCCACTTCCATGCGCGCGTCCCAATGAAAGGTGTCCACCGGGAAGTCGAGGTTATCCACGGCATCGAGCGCAGAAGCCAGGCTCACGCCGCGGAGCCGCGTTTCTGTGCGGAACGCGAGTGTCTTGAAATCCAGTTCCAGGCGGCCGGTGATGGTTCCGATGAACGCGTGGATTCCCAGGTCCTCCACCGTCAGGCGACGGCGCGCGATTTCATAGTTGCCCCACGTTTCAAGGCCATGTGCGTGAAACCACTGAAACGACATACCGATTTCGCGGCCGGAGTAATGGCCGGAGGCAGCCCACTCACCGGAGGCGTAGCGCGCCTGTCCGGAGAATTCGGCGATGCCGTCGGGAGTGGTAGGCTGGCGGAGAATGGCGCGCACATCGGCCAGCGACAGGCGGCCACGATAGCGCAGATTCCAATCTGCCCGGGAAAAGGATGGCAGTTCCGCGCGCAGGTTCAAATCCGAATGCGGTAGCTTCAAAACCAGCTCGTCCAGCTCGAAAGAATCTCGGTGAAGGGTGAACTTTGCGAATATATCAAAACGGAATGGCAGGTCACGGCGCTCGATGAATTCCATTTGTTGCCACTGGAATTTGCCTACATACGCCTCGGCTCCAGCGCTGGGGGCATCGAGGTGCAGAAGAAAGACCAAATTCTGCCCCTTCAGCTCGAGCGGGACGCGGCGGTCGTTCACCAGCGCGCTGCCGCCGCGGAGCTCGAGGTTGCCGATGCGCAGATTGAACAGCGTTTCGCGCCAGGGGCGACCGGGCTGGGCCGCCGGCGAAGGGAGATTGCTGTGGCCGTTTTTGTCGAAACGCACGGCTAGTTGCGGACGATCGAGCAGCAGCTCCTCAAGCGCAAACTGCTTGGCGAAGAAGGAAAGGATGCGGAGCTGGAGCTCAACATGCGCCACGTGTAGGAGAGGTGAAGAATCCGCCGGCTCCAGCCCGTGCATGGTGAGGTTATCCATCCCCACGCGCAGACGCCAGGCGTGCAGGTGAAAGCCGCCCAGCTCGACCCGCGCGCCGGTCCGCTGAGCAAGCTGATTGATGAATGTGTGGCGGACCCAGCGCTCGACCAGCCCGGTTTCGAAGGCCAACAAGACAAGCCCGGCAACGGCAAATAGCACAGTGAACGCGCGCCTCAGCCAGCGCCACAAGCGGCGAATCATGGCTGGCCTCCCTCCGTGACGACATCAATGCGCAGGCGGTCACGAGTTTCGTCGAGCCACTTGGTGGCGCGTTCGGTGATGGCTCGCTGGATCAGCACTTCGCGGATGGTGTCCTCGACGTCGGCGAGAGCGGGAACTTCCTGGCCACGGGATCTGAGCTGCGGCGAAAATTCGGTGCGATAGTACGTCTCCACGTCCTGATCGCTGATTTGTGCCGCGGGACGAAAACGGAAATCAATGAAGTGCGCCAGATACATCTGCTGCGTCAGGAGCCGCCGGATGGCCGGTTCGCTCAAGCCGGCCGCGGCGCAACGCGCGCGGAATTCCTCCGGAGATTTGAACTGCGAGATGAATAGCGAATAGGCACGGTCCACGTCGGCCTGCGATGGATGCTGGTATTGGGCTGTCCGGGCTTCGCCGGAAACGATCCACTGGTCCGCCAACATGCGAATCAGTTCACTGCGTGATTTCGCTTTACCGTCGACCAGCTGCTGGAAGGCACCAAGTTCTCGCAATTCGCTTTCAGCGATGACGTCGTCTTCAATGCGTGCTGCCACTCCATCGAGCGTGTGAGCCGCGCTGCCTTCCGATTGTGGCGGCAAGTGCGTGATAGGCGCCGATTGTTCCTGCGCACGCGCGGGAGCGGCCACAAGGCTGAGCAGCAAGGCCAGCAAGCCGGAGATGATTTTCGCGCGCAGCATCAGAATATCGGTCCTATATTGAAGAAAAATTGAAAATGGGGAAGTCGGAAAGTCTGCGGCACAGTGGACGGCGGGACGGTGGCCTGATAATTCGCAGGATTGATCTGGTAGCCGAAGTCCACGCGCACCGGGCCGACAGGCGTCGGATAGCGGACGCCAAATCCAACCGTGTGAGAAAAGTATTCGAGATTGTTGTTGGCAGGCGGCTTCCAGGCGAATGAGATGTGTCGAATGTCGGGATAGACATTGCCCGCGTCGTAGAAGACGGTCCCGCCTAGCCGGTTGCCGACGAACGGCAATTTCATGGGGAAGCGCAATTCCTGGTTGAAAGCCAGTAGAGCCAAACCGCCGACGGGAAATCCAGTAACGGGATCGCGCGGCCCGGCCTGATTCAGCCCAAATCCTCGGATCGAAGTTCCCCCACCGGCGAAGAATCGTTCCGGGAGCGGCACGTCGGCTTCGGTGGTGCTGCCGAAAGTTTCTTGAACACCGAACCGCGTGGAGCGGGCGAAAACAAACGCGCGTCCGAACGCGTGGTACGTGGAATTCTGGGCGAAGAAGCGGTAGAAGTTCGCACTCGATCCGACCGAGCGCAGCGCGATGCTGGCGTCGGCGGTGTTGAATGTACCGCGCTTGGGATCGCCGGGATTGTCGCGGCGATCGCGCGCATAGGTGAGTCCGAAACCGGAAACGAGGGTCGGCTGATTGAACAATGGAATCTGGTCCGGGGTGATTCGAATGTCGGAGGCTTCCACGCGGCGGTAGAAATACCGGTACAGCAGAGAGGTGCCCGGCCGGAGGTTTTGGATCAATTGAATCGCGCCCTCATACCGAGTGGATGTGAACGTGTTGATGTCCTGGGTCTTGTCCGCGAAGCCAGTGAGCTGCAGGCTGAGCTTTTTGTTGGCCATGAAATTGTCAGCGATGTAACTGAGAACGGTGCGGTATTGCAGCGTGCTGGCGCGGGCCTTGAAAGAAAGAGTCTGTGCCCGGCCGAACATGTTGGAGCGTGAGATTTCAAATATCCCGCGGGGACTTGAACCGAGCGTAGTGCCGCTGGGATTGTTGCTTCCTCCGGCGATGCGCTGAATTTCAAATCCGCCACCGTAGCCGATGGTGTAGCGCTTGCCTTCTTCGGTGTCCACCACCACGGTCTTCAGCGGGTCGGTTCCATTTGGATTTTGTGGCGCGATGGCCACGCGGTTAAACACGCCGAGGTTGTAGAGCCGCCGCTGCGTATCCACCACGTCGCCTTCGCGGAGCGGCCCGCCGGGCTCGATCTGCACCTGGCGCGAGATGATCCCGGGGCGAGTGAACTGGTAGCCGGTGAGAAGAACTTTGGCAACTTCGATGCGCCGGCCTTCGGCGATGTGATAGGTGAGGCGAACCTGTGTGGGAGCCGGCCCAGGCACGACCGTTTCCTGAAAATGGGCTTGCGGAAAACCTTCGTTGTAGTATATCGCCAAAATGTTATTCCTGTCGCTGGCGACTCCGGCTTCGGAGTAAGGCTGGCCCGGCGTGGAACCGACCACGGCAAGGAGCGCATCGGTGCTGATGGTGCGATTCCCTTCCAGGGAAAGTTCGGTGACGCGAGTCTGTTCGCCTTCGACGATGTGAAAGGCGACAAACAGATTGCCTTTCTTCCCCTGGTAATTGTTGTTGGTATCCGAAGTCACTTGCGCCTCGAGAAATCCGTTGGAAACATACAGGGCGCGGATGGAATCGGCGTCGTCGCGCACCATGCGTTGGCTGAAACGGCCGCTGGCGGCAAACGAAGCGGGCTGAAGCTGCAGCCGGCTAAAGAGAAGATCGCGGCGGAAATACTTGTTGCCGTCGAAGGAGACACCGGCCAGGTGGAAACGGTTGCCGCGATTGATATCATAGGTGATGACGCGCTCGGAATTTTGGGCGTCCTGGTGCGAAGTTACCTGAACGTCCGCGTCGAAATACCCGTCGCGCTGGAAATAGTCGCGCAGGTTGCGGCGCCCCTCCTGCAAAAGGTCCTCGTCTACGGCTCCTTCCGCGTAAATGGGGAGTAGCTTTCGCTCTTTGCCTTTACTCAATTTTGCGCCGTTCACTTCCAGGCGGACGCGCGGGCCCGCGGTGATTTCGTAATGCAGCGGGACATTATTTGAGGCCGCATCGTAATCTCCGGTGGTGATCAGCACCCCCGCTCCCAGATAACCCTGGTTGACCAGATATTTCTTCAGGCGTTGGGACCCGCGGGTCAGGCGCGCAGAGGTGATTTCAGCCTTCTGCTTTATCTTTGATCGCCGCAACAATTCGCTCTCAGGGAAGGGAGTTTGATTCTGGAAGGCGAATCCACCCACGCGCGCCCGGGGGCAGGGTTCAACGTTGATCGTGATGTCCATCTGTCGCGTGTCGCTATGAGGAACGAGGTCCCAGCTCACCTTGGCTCGATACAGCCCCTCGGCACGCAGCGCATCTTGCAACCGGCTGACGGCATCGTGCAGCGAGCTTTCACGGAATGGCTCGCCAAGATTCAAGCGCATGGCAGCGAGCGCGGCGGGCGCGGTGGGAGGCTCCTTGAGCCCTTCGATGCGCACGACATTGTTGAAGTAATTGCGCCGGACAACGAAATCTATGTGCAGGCCGTCCCCTTCAGGGGCGGCTGTGACGCGAATGTCGGAATAGTCGCCGGTGGCGTAGAGCTTGCGGAGGCTCTCGCGTTCGACCGCAAAGTCGAATGGTTTACCAGGCTCGAGCGGGAGGGACGGAAGCGGTGTTGTGACGGTTCTACCGGAGTCATCCACAACGTGGATGACCGCAACTGGACGGCCTTCGTACAGATTTTCCTGGGCGAGAAGAACGCATCCGGCGGAGAGAATAGCGGCGAGGAGCCCTGCAACCCGAGCCGCAGCCCGCGCCGCAAGGAGTGCCCGCGGAATCGCTAATTTCCACCGAAGTCTCATTCGTCGAAGTGATGAGAAGAAAGGTTAGCACAGCCTCGTTGCCTGCCGGACGCGAAAAGGCGATATCATGAAGCGATTGTGGTGAAAGGTACGATGAACCGCGACCAGCACGAGAGATACTCGCGCCAGATCTTGTTCGCCGGAATCGGCGAGGCCGGGCAGGAAAAGCTTCTGGCCGGCAGCGCCGCGATTGTGGGCTGCGGCGCTCTCGGGACCGTGGCCGCAAGCCTGCTGGTCCGAGCCGGAGTGGGCCGGCTGCGCATCATCGATCGCGACTTCGTTGAGGCTTCGAATCTGCAGCGGCAGACGCTGTTCGAGGAGTCCGACGCGCGCGATGCGCTGCCGAAAGCGGTGGCCGCGGAGCGCCGATTGCACGCCATCAATTCGGAAGCTCGCGTCGAGGGCATTGTCGCAGACGTGACGCCTGAAAATGTACGCGACCTCGTTTCCGGATTCCCATTGGTGCTCGACGGCACGGATAACTTCGAGACACGCCTGCTGCTCAATGACGCGGCCATCTCGCTCGGCGTGCCGTGGATCTACGCCGCAGCCGTTGCGAGTTACGGCGTGACGATGACGATCCTCCCCGGCGAAACCGCGTGCCTCGCATGCCTGCTCGAAGGAGAACACAAACCGGCGGCCATGGGCGCGGAGGCGACTTGCGATACGGCCGGAGTGCTGAATGCCGCGGTCGGCGTGATCGCATCCATGCAAGCCGCTGAAGCGATCAAAATCCTGGCGGGAAAACCGGAGGCTCTGCACGGCCGCCTGATTTCCTGCGATGTGTGGAGCGGACGATTCCAATCCATCCGCGTGGCGCGCAATGCGGATTGCCGCGCGTGCGCGAAGCGGGAATTTACTTACCTCGAGGGAGAAGCGCAGCCGCACATCACCATGTGCGGGCGCGACTCCGTGCAGATTCATGAGCGCAGCCGTCAATTGAATCTCGGCGACCTGAGCCGCCGCCTTGCCGGCGCGTCCGCTGCGGAGGTGCGCAACAATGAATTCCTGCTGCGCTTCCGAGTTCCGCCGTACGAAGTGACCGTGTTCACCGACGGCCGCGCCATCGTCAAAGGGACGAAAGATCCTGCGGTGGCGCGTTCGCTGTACGCCCGCTACATCAGTTCGTAAATGTTTTCCAGGAATTCGGAGTGCTGCGTCAGCCGACGAATCGGCGGGCGGCGGATTGGCGCATCGCGGCGCGGTCAATATTTTCGCGGCAATTCATCAGCGTCAGCAGCGTGCTCAAGATGCGCGCCTTTATTTCGTCGGACATCGGGTAGCCGCTGGTCGCCGTGTGGACCAGGGTCTCGCCGCGCTCCGCAATTTTGCGCATGAAATCGTTGTGGCGTTCGTGGCTGTTTTTTCCCAGCGCGGATTCGCGGCGCATATCGGCGCATTCCGCTTCGATAAACAGAGTGAAATGCATGATGCACATGTGTTCGGCGGCGAGGCCCCCTGGCACGGCAATCTTGCATCCCTTGGCGCTGCAGTTTTCTGGCACAGATACTCCCGCCCGATGACAATTTTTTGTAGCACCTTCCCGGCCCGAATTCCAGCAGGCGCATCCGGCTTGTTTCCATCCAGATAGCACACGGCGGCCACAATCCCACCAGCCCTGTGAAGAGCCGCGGAGTAACGAAAAGCGCGGAACAATCCCTGCGGATTTTGCGTGCATCTAAAGAAGTGGGTGCAGAAGAAAGGTGGTGCAACATGAAGAAAATAATTCGCAATGTTATCTGTGATATCGGTTCGATTGTTCTTTCGCTGGTTTTGATTTTGGGCCTGGCCGGCGGCGTTGCCGCGGCCACAAATTCGGATGCCAAGACGGCGATCACTCCTGCGCAGCGCCAGGAGTGGATTACAGAACAGGTCCGCCACAAGCTGGCCATGATTCCCTACTACTCCGTGTTCGACATCCTGGAATACAAAGTGGATGGCGACACGGTCACGCTGATGGGCGAAGTGCGGCGGCCGGTGATTAAGGACGAAGCCGAATCGTCGGTGAAACACATCGAAGGGGTGAAGATGGTGCGCAACCAGATCGAAGTGCTGCCGCCTTCGCCTTTCGACGACCGGCTCCGACGTGCGGAGTATCGTTCGATCTACTCCTTCGGGCCGCTGCAGCCCTACGCACTCGGCGTAAACCCGGGGATTCACATCATCGTGAAAAATGGCGACGTCACGCTGGAAGGATCGGTAACCAGCAAGGGAGATTGGAACGCCGCCAACGTCCGCGCCCACATGGTGCCGGGCGTTTTCTCCGTCACCAACAACCTCCGCGTAGAGAAGTCCAGCTAACGCGGGAGAAGGAGGCGAGATCATTCCCCTTGTCTCGCCTCCTTCGCAATTTCCTTGAACCTCGCGAGTGTACCGGTTCCACGCGAGCGCATCTTTCGTTCGATTGCTGTTCTCCCTTTTTTTATCCGGCCACGAAACCTTTACGTCCCTCCCGGGTTTAGAATGCTGGGTCCCTGCGTTCCGTGCTGCCGGAGACTCTGAATGACCGATACGCGCAGATGGGCGGTCGCAATTCTGCTGGCGTTGGCCGCGGCTGCGTCGGCTTTGGCCCAGACCACGCAGAAGAAAAAGCCTGTTCTCGCGAATCCGCCCGCGCCCAAGGAACTGACCGAGCGGCAGCGCGCCTTGCATGCACTGAATCGCCTCACCTTCGGTCCGCGCCCTGGCAACGTTGAAGCTGTGCTGGCCAAAGGCGTGGATGCATGGATCGAAGACCAGTCGCACCCTGAGAGCATCAACGATTCGGCTCTCGATGCGCGATTGGCACCCTACCCCTCGATCCGAATGAACGCGAAGCAACTGGCGCTGACTTTTCCCACCGACACCGTGCTCCGCCTGGTCATGGCCGGAAAGCGCCCGATGCCCGCCGACCTGGCACAGAAACTCATCTACTCGGTGCAAATTGCGCGAATCGAGCAGCAGCAAGCGGCGGCCAAAGCTGCCGACGCTGCGGGCAGCGCGGCAACAAACACAAATGGGAGCGGGGGCAAGCCCGCCGACGCGAAGAACGTCTCGCCGCAGGACCAAGCGCGCGGCATCGCCGACAATCTCCTGGCGATGCCTAGGAACCAGCGAATGGCCGCGATGGGACAGATTCCCGCCGACCAACTGGTCAATTTCCCGAACCAACTGCGCGGCGACCAACGCGACCGGCTGAACGCGGATTTCTCGGCTCAGGAGCGCGAAGTGTTTCGCGCCCTTGGGAATTTGGGCGCAGTGGTGCCACAGGAACTGCAACAGGCAAAGCTGATCCGCGAAATCTATTCCGAGCGCCAGTTGCAGGAAGTGATGGCTGATTTCTGGTTCAACCACTTCAATATCTTTCAGTACAAGAACCAATACACGATTTACGCCACGACCTACGATCGCGACGCGATTCGCGCCCGCGCCTTCGGAAAATTCTACGACCTGCTGTTGGCCACGGCGCAAAGCCCGGCCATGCTCATGTACCTGGACAACTGGGTGAGCATGGGTCCGCATTCCCTGGCAGCGGGAAAAAGCGGCCAGAGCGGATTGAACGAGAACTATGGCCGCGAATTGATGGAACTTCACACGCTGGGAGTGGACGGCGGTTATTCGCAGGCGGACGTCACCGAACTGGCGCGCATCCTGACGGGCTGGACGGTGGCCGAACCGGATGACGGCGGCGGCTTTCTGTTTGACCCGCGACGCCATGAGCTGGGCGCGAAAACGCTGCTGGGGCAAAAATATTTTGGGGAGGGAAGCAACGAGGGCATTCGCGCGCTGGACCGGCTGGCGCATCATCCCGCGACGGCGCACTTCATTGCGAAGTGCATCGCGACCAGGTTCGTGGCCGATGATCCGCCGGAGAGCCTGGTCACTCGCATGGCCGCTACGTTTCAGTCGAGCGACGGCGACATCCGGGAAGTGATGCGCGTGATGCTGAAGTCGTCTGAATTCTGGTCGGCCAGGGCGTACCGCGGCAAGCTGAAAACTCCGCTGGAATTCGTCGTCTCGGCGGTACGCGCAAGCGCCACCAATGTGGTGGCCCCCGATGCGCTGCTCCAGAATCTGGGGGCGATGGGCATGCAGCCCTATGGAATGGCCGTGCCGACGGGATATTCGATGAAAGCAGAAACCTGGGAGACGGAGGGAGCGTTGCTCGCGCGAATCAATTTCTCCACGGCGCTCACGCAGGGAAAGCTTGGCGGCCTGCAATTCGATCCCGGCAACCTGCTCACACTGGGGATCCTGACGAGTTCGGAACTCCCAAGAACAAAAGCAGCGCTGGCCGGCAAACACACCGGCCTCGATTCCGCCATGGCGCTGATGGAAGACGCGATTCTGCAAGGCGAGCTCTCAGAAAAAGACGAGGAAATTATTCGCAAGCAGATGCTGGATCCCGCGGTGCAGCGGCAGATGTCCGCGTCTCCGGTGGACACCCTTCGCTTAGTCGCGGGCTTCGTGCTGGCGGCGCCGGATTTTCAGAAGCGATGATGGGCTCATTGAGGAGTGGCAGTCAGTGATCCTGGGGCCACCGGCGCGTTTGCACTCTGGTCGCCGGTGCGAAACTTCGTCCACGGCCCCGCGTTCATATCGTTCATGATCGGCGACATCCAGCGGTACTCCGGATGCGCGGCAATAAATTTTGCGGCGTCGAAATTCGTGCCGCAAGGGTGCCCCATGCGCGCAATCATGGACATGTCTTTGGCCATCGCGCTGTCAATCACCTTTCCCTGCACCGCGCCTTCTGGTTCGTATGGTGTGGTGCCAAAGTTCGGATCGGCGGCGCTGTCCACGTCTCCGTGGCCGCACAGCGTGCGGCGGCTGGCTCCGGTTTTCTTGGTGTAGGTGTCGAAGTGATCGGAAATGAAAACCTGGCCCATGTCCGCGTCGATTTTCCCTTTATTTGGCGGGACGAGTTGCTCCCATCGCGCGCGGCGCGCATTGGGTGAGCTGGCCATATCGTTGGGATCAAACGTGGTGTCAGCTTTCGCCACTTCGGGATCGACTGGGAAATTCGAGCCGATGTAGTACCCATCTTTGGTGCGAAACAGCTTGGTCTTTTTCAGCCCCAGCTCGAACAGTGCAATTTCGCCGGTCTTGCGGTCGCCGAGAAGCCAGTCGTTGGCATAGCCTCCGTTGTTTCCTTCCAGCATGATCTTGACGTAGTCGTCAATCGAGCCGGCATACTGCATGGCTTTGCGGGCGCGAACGAACTCAGGGATGCCGGCGGGATCCCAGCCGTGAAAACTGGAAATAGTGGTTTCGGTGATCATCAGGCCGGCGGAGTTCACGCCGAAATCGTCGTCGCTGGCGATGACGCCGGGGAAACCGTCCATCAACATGCGGTAGCCCTTTTCCGGGACGATGTCGAAGATGATGCGCCAGCGTTCGCCATTAGCGTAGTTGGTCCAGTTGTTGTGGGCCATGACGATCTGATGGTCCTTGGTCCAACTGCCGGTGGCCACGAAGGCGCTGCAATTCCCCGGGCTATGAATGTCGGGCGCGTTCGCGGCGTGGGTCTTGTCGTTGAGCCAGGGAACGTAGTAGCCGGGCAATTCTTCGAAGGCGTTCATGGCTACGATGTCGTTCTGGTCGAGGCTGACTTTTCGCGCCTGAATGCCTTCGACGATTCCGGCAATCTCCGACTGGTATTCGATGTCCATTTTCGGCCAGAGCATTTCGCGGGCGGCGCGGCGGAAGAAATCCCAGTCGCGGCCGGTGGAGTGGGTCATGTTGAGGCTGACGGAGGCGAAGGCGTCGGAAATTTCGTTGGCCAGCTGGTAGCCGTGCTGAAAGCCAATGTCGTGCGGCGTGCCTTCCAAGTGAACGTAGATCCAGCCGCCGCGCTCGAAGCGGTAGGCCTTGGCCAGGCGCGGGTCGTCGGAGCCGCGCTGCGCGGGGTACGCGGCGCCCGCGGCGGCGGCCACGTGCTGGCCTTCGAGCACCAGCAACCGCCCGGCGAGCAGGGCAGATGCGAACAGGATAAGTAGAACAAATGGAAGGCGGTTCCTCGGCGATGTCATCAGTCATTCCTCCGCGCGGACATCATACAGCAGAGGGGACGGGTGAGTCGTGATTGGGGATTCCTGAATTGGGAAGGCGAGGGGCGGCGAGAGTTTCTTCTCTGGCGGCGGTCGCTTCCCGGGACCCCGATTGGGGCAGCAATACCCACCACCGGGGGTGGCTTTTTGTGTCGATTAGAAAGTACCACCGTCGTTTGTTTTGAGAGGGTTACGATAGGTTCTAATTGCGGCGTGTGTCGATTAGAAATGCGCGATTCGGAGGCGAAACAATGGAATGAAAGGTCAAAGTCAGGGAGGGTTGCCGTGGCAGCGGGGCAAATGTGGTTGAGTGGTTGCGAGGGGCAGACGGTGTGAAGTTTGCCACGCGCTGATTGGTTGACACCTGCCATCGGAGAATCCCCCCGAGATACTGTGGCGCGACGGTACGATAATTGTAATAGTACCTTGGGTATAATGTTGGAGAACCCCCGGAACGCCAATTTACCATGAGCCAAGCTGAAGGGTTTTCCGATTGGCGCGCCGCGGTGCAAATTCAGCTGCAAACCCGCCAATCAGGAGATTGGCGTTCCCGGAGGGCGTGCTTGCGCAGGGGGCGCGGACTCGTCGTCCGTTAAGAGAGTCCTACCCTTGACGAGCCAGGCGAAGCCGAAAGCCAGCAGGGCGGTGGTTTCAAACAGGAAGTCCGAGCCCAGGCCTGCGTACAAATACTTAATGTCGCGGAGCTTAAGAATCGCGATCATGGCCATGGATAGGAGAATCACGCCTCCGCAGATTCTGTAGACGCGGTTACGCAAAATCTTCTTGGGAGTCAGTGTCCGGCCCTGGGCGCTCATGGTGAAAAGGAAAAGGCAGAAGCAGGCCAGAGTCAAAAAGAGGAGCGCGGCACAGGTCCAATGAATCGTGCCAATAGTTCGCTGAAATTGCGAGGCAACGCCATCAGGGGTGGTTGGAAAGAAGGCCACGCCGAGGGCGCAAATGCCGGAGAAGATATCGGCGAAGGTGTCCCAGTCGTCGTAGCCACGGCAGCAGATCATGAACAGGGCAATGCCACAAAGACTGCCGACGAACAGATTGCGCATGCCGGTGTGGTAGTAGCCGCTGATGGAACTTTCCGCGGCCTGCCAGCAGAGATACCATGGGATGGCCAGGGCGAAGGGAAGACCGAGGGCGATGATGCCGACCGCTCGCCGGAGGCCAAAGTAGGTGAGGTCGGCGGGATCCGTGGGCACGGGTGCGAGGCGCATGGAACACCTCCATGGGAGTGGGGCCGTGTTACCCGGTTAATTATATAAGTGCATGTTAAACAAGCACGGGAGAAATGCAAGGGCAAAACATTGTGGCGCGCCTGCGGCGCCCGGTTGATTCGAGGATAGGTTGGTAGCACAGACTTCAGTCTGTGTGGATTGTCGTTGCATGCCGCCAAGAAGACGCTACGGAGCCCGGATGTGGCTGTGGCGGGAATCGAAGCGCGCGAGCGGAAGAACACAGATTTGGTTCGGCTACGCTCACCACAGGGAAATCTGTGCCACCCAAGTCAAGGATGCCCTCCCCGGGGGCTTTTATTGCAGCGGCCCGTGAGGACCGGCCAGGAAACCGCCGTCGAGGACCAGATATTGACCGGTCATGAAGGAGGCGCGGTCGGAGCACATCCAAAGGACGCCCTCGGCGATTTCCATGGGCTTGCCGAAGCGGCCGAGAGCATGTTGCGAGCGCAGGTGGCGCTGAACTTCCACGTCGTCGAATAGACGGTCGGCCATGGCTGTTTCGATCACCGCCGGACAGACGGCGTTGACGCGAATGCCTTTGTCGCCGCATTCGAGCGCGGCGGTTTTTGTCAGGGCGATGACGCCGTGCTTGCTGGCGGTGTAGGCACCCGCTGTTGCGGCGCCCATCAAGCCGGCGACGGACGACATGTTGACGATGGCTCCGCCGCCTCCCTGCTTGAGCATCTGCTGAATTTCGTATTTCAGGCACAGCCACACCCCTTTGAGATTGATGGCCATAGTGGCGTCGAAATCCGCCTCGGATTGCTCGGCGATGGGGGCCCAATTCCCTTCGATGCCGGCATTGTTGAAGGCCACGTCCAGCCGCCCGAATTTTTCCACGGTCTTGCGAACCAGCGCCTGGACTTCGGCGGCACGCGAGACGTCGGTCTTCACGAATAGGGCATCGCCGCCGGCGGCGCGAATCTGGTCAACGACTTCGCGGCCTTCCGTTTCGCGACGGCCGGCGACAACCACTTTGGCGCCAGCTTTGGCGAACAGCACCGCGGCAGCGCGGCCGATCCCCGACGTTCCGCCGGCGATCAGGGCGACTTTTCCGGACAGGTCAGTATTCATCAAAGCTCCCAAAGATGATGGATTCGAAATTTTGAGAGGACGAGTTTAGGCGTCCGATGCGTGAAGGTCAAACGGGCAGCGCGGAACAAATCCGCGCGGGGGGTCATTGCCAATGCCGGAAAAAGCGCGGGAGAAGTCGGAGCAGCAGAAAGCGCTGCTCCTCGCTGGCGAGTCGAGCCTCGCCGTAACAAAGCGCTGTCAAGCCAGCGCACTCCAAAAATTCGGCGCTGGCGTGCATCTCAGGTCATTTTTTTTTATCGGCGGGCGCGTCGGAATCCTCGACAATCAATTCCTTGTTGAACCTGCGGTCCGGTTCAACGGGTTTCTGAAGCTTGTACTCGGCGGCGCCCTGCTCGGGCAGGAGCAGAGTCAACTTGCCGTGGCCTTTCCAGAAGCCGGTTTCCTCATCCACGCGGACGTAATAATCCTGGCCGGGCTTGGCGTCGAGGGAGATGGCCGAAGATTTGTCGTCGGAGCGAACGGTGTGCGAGCCGGGAGTGAGGCGGATGGTGACGCGGCGGCCGCTACCGACGCGGGCGATTTGCTTGTCGTCCAGGTAGATGGAAGGAGCGAGCGCGGAGCCGGCGTAGCGGTGCTGACGATAGACGTGCAGGAGCGCCGAATCGGTGGCCGCCGGTGCTGCTGAAGCGGCGGGGGAAGCCGTCGCTTGCGGCGCGGGGGGATTAGGATTGGCCGGAGGCGCCTGTTCCTGGGCAAACAAAGTTGCGCTGCAGAGCAGCGCGGACCAGAGGACGAGAGCGAGCTTCATCTTCAGCACCTTTCTGAATCGAGTATCACCGCAGGGGACCCCAAACGGGTGGGTATTGTACTCCAAAGTCTATGATTTGATGCGAAGTTGAAAGAGCGGAGGAAAAAATCAGGATGCGGATCAGGAAGTGAGGACGCTGCAATCGTTTTCGTTTTGTTCGCGAGATTTGCGGGGCTCGTCACCCTCGGGCAGAAAGACATACACGAGGAGAATCCCCGCCACTGTAACAAAACCAGCCACGAATCCGAACCAAAACTCCATGCTCATGAATTGCTCCAATCGGGTGCAAGGACAATGTTGGATGCACTTGGAGGCCCATTGGTCACATAGGACTAAGCCGCTGAAAATACAGGGGAAAGGTGGCGCTAGGAAAGTCCTGGTACCAGATAATTTTGGCGCGGGCGCGGACCACTCGCCCCGGAAGGGGTAGTCGAGGGGCATGTCGTGAGAATGCAAACGGGCGGTTTTTTTGAAATACCTGCGTGTACACAAATTGTTAATTTGTGTACATTCGTGTTACAATTGAGCGGGAGGACATTCCTGTGGCCGCTGACAGAAGTAGAGCGCACAAGCACTTCCGTCTGGATGCGGTGAAAATCAAACGCGCCCAAAGACTGTTGCAGGCGGGCACCGAAACGGAAGCAATCGAGCGCGCCCTGGACCTGGTCATCTCCGAGCACCAGCGGAACCGGCTGGCGGCGGAGGCGAACGAACGTTTTCTGAGCAGCGGAATTCGCATTGAGGATGTGTACGGCGCTGTGGAGGAGTAGGTGCATCCGGTCCTGTTCGATTCGTCGGTGTACATCACCGCGCTGCGGGTGGGAGAGGGGGCGGCGCTGCGCCTGCGAAGGATGGCCGGCGAGGGCCCCATCTGGCTGAGTGCGGTAGTGCTGGAGGAGCTCTACGCTGGGGCCAACACGAGCGGTCGCCGGGCGGTAGAGCGCCTGGAACGCGATTTCGACAAGGCCCAGCGGATTCTGCTCCCCAATCTGAGCGACTGGACGCAAACCGGAAAGGCGCTGGCGCGGCTGGCGGCGCGCCATGACTATGAGCAAATTGGACGAGGTCGATTAACCAACGACTCGCTGATCGCGGCGAGCGCAGGCCGCCTGGGAATCACGGTGATCACCGCGAATGCGCGGGATTTCGGGAGGCTCGCGGAGGTCCTGCCGTTCGAGTGGCGTCTCAACGATCCGCGGACAAGCTAAAGATCAGGCTGATTCATCGTGGTACACCGCTTTGGACGATTCATATCTTCCGCCTCAAGAGCGTGACGCGAGGGGATGGTTAGAATCGTTGACACTGCGCTGGGCCACCGTATAATTTGGACTGCTCGCCGGGCAAGTTCACAGGAACTCGCAAGCGGCCTCACACACGAAGTAGGTGAATTCAGATGTGGTTTTACAGCATGGCCCTATGGCTTACGCCCGGGCAGAATCCGCTGTCCACGTACTTTGGCAAGGTCATGGACCGGCGATTTACGGGACTGTGGCAGGCTAACGGCTTCGACCTGGCGGTGATGCTTCCGTATTTCTTCGTCATGGGCATCCTGGCAGCGTACGGAATTCACCGCTACACGTTGGTCTATCATTATTTCAAGAATCGCAATCGCTCCGCCGGACCCCCGCCTGAAATTTCCGTGTGGCCGCGCGTCACCGTGCAGCTCCCGATTTACAACGAGCGCTACGTGGTGGAGCGGCTGGTGGACGCCGTGGCGCAATTCGATTACCCGCGCGAGCTGCTCGAAATTCAGGTGCTCGACGATTCCACCGACGAAACCCAGCAAGTGGCGCGCGACTGCGTGGAGCGCTGGCAGGGACTGGGGCTGCCGATCAGCTACATTCATCGCGACAATCGCGAGGGATTCAAGGCCGGGGCGCTGCAAGAAGGATTGCAGCAGGCCAGCGGCGAGTTCATCGCCATCTTCGACGCCGATTTTATTCCGCCGGCCGATTTTTTGCGGCGCACCGTGCCGTACTTCGCCGACGCCAAGCTGGCCATGGCGCAGGCGCGCTGGAGCTACATCAACCGGCACTATTCGCCGCTGACGGAAGTGGAAGCCATTCTGCTGGACGGGCATTTCGTGGTGGAGCACTCGGCGCGGTTCCGCAGCGGGCTGTTTTTCAATTTCAACGGGACGGCGGGGATCTGGCGGCGCGCGGCGATCGAGGATGCTGGCGGCTGGCAGCACGACACGCTGACCGAGGACACCGATTTATCCTATCGCGCGCAGTTGTGCGGCTGGCATTTCATCTACTTGCCGGAAATTGAGTGCCCTTCGGAATTGCCGGTGGAAATGAACGCATTCAAATCGCAGCAGGCGCGCTGGGCCAAGGGGCTGATGCAGACGGCGAAAAAAATCCTGCCGCGGGTAATGCGCGCAGACGTCTCCGGAGCGGTGAAGGCCGAGGCGATTTTTCACCTGACCGCCAACATCAGCTACCCGCTGATGGTTTTTCTTTCGATGATTCTGCTGCCGGCGATGATCGTGCGTTTTTATCAGGGATGGTTGCAGGTGCTGATCATTGACCTGCCTCTGTTCCTGGCTTCGACGTGCTCGATTTCGTCGTTTTACTTGACGGCGGAGCGCGCGCTGTATCCGAAAACGTGGAAGCGGACATTTTTATACCTGCCGTTTGTGATGGCTGTGGGCATCGGGCTTTCGGTGCGCAACGCTCTGGCCGTGCTGGAGGCAATTTTGGGAGTGAAGTCGGAATTCGTGCGCACGCCGAAATACCGCGTTGGCGCAGGCGCAGCGGAACACGGGCAGTGGGCGAAGAAGAGTTACCACAAGAAGGCTGGATGGATGCCGTTTGCCGAGGTGCTGCTGGGGCTGTATTTTGCCGCGGCGGTGGTGTACGCGTTTCAGAATGAGAACTACGCCACGATTCCCTTCCTGCTGCTGTTTGTGTGGGGCTACCTGTACACCGGGTTCATGTCGCTGGCGCAGACTTATTTCGAGCGGCTGCGCTTTGGCGTGGAAGCCGGCGAAGTGCGCGCGGCGTCCACCGGCGCGCCTGGATTTTAGTGACCACAGGTGAACCGCTGCTCCCCAACATTCCTCTCAGGCGTCTAAGGAACACACTATGAAAACTTCCCGTTGGCACATTCGGCTTACGTTCTTGTTGTGCGCCGCCGCGCTGGTTGCATGCTTCGCCCAAGCGCGATTCCCGCAACCGAAAGAAGAGTACCAGGGCCGGCGCGCCAAACTGCGCTCGCAGGTGGACGGGCCGGTGGTGCTGTTCGGCTACACCAGCCGACAGGAAGGCGGCGAAGTGGCCGTCTTTTTCCAGGACGAAAATTTTTATTACCTCACGGGATACAACGAGCCGGACGCGGCGCTGTTGCTGATCCCGGAGCTGCCCAACGGCGGCAAACCGGAAGGCGCGAGCGAAATTCTTTATTTGCCTCCGCGCGATCCGCGCCGCGCCAAATGGGAAGGGCCGAAGGTCGGGCCGGACGATCCCGGGGCGGCGGAGAAGACCGGATTTCAATCCGTGAAACCGTACGCCACGCTGCGCGGCGACCTGGTGAACCTGGCGAAGATTTTCCCGAATTTTTACACGCCGCTGGCGAAGGGGCCCGAGAGCGGCTATCCGCATCTGGCCACCTCGAGCGCGTGGGTCCGCGAAACGCTGCCCAATTCCGAGGTGCATGACGTTACTGCCACGTTGACGGCCATGCGCATGGTGAAGTCAACAGGCGAGTTGGCGCTGCTGCAGAAGGCCATTGACGCGTCGGTGGACGGGCAGATTGCGGCCATGAAGATGATGAAGCCGGGCCTGTGGGAATATCAGGTGGCGGCGCGGATGAAGGAAGTGCACGAGTGGGCGGGCTGCTCGCGCGAAGCGTATTCGCCGATTGTGGGAACGGGATTCAATTCCACGGTGCTGCATTACGACGCGCTCGACAAGCAGATCCAGGACGGCGACGTGGTGGTGCTGGACGTGGCCGGAGAATACGGTGGGTACGCAGCGGACATTACGCGCACTCTGCCGGCGAATGGAAAATTTACGGCGCGGCAGCGGGAAATTTACTCGATCGTGCTGGGGGCGCAAAATGCGGCGCTGGCAGCGACCAAGCCCGGCATAAGGCCGCGCGAACTCGATCAAATCGCGCGCAAGTACATCGACTCGCACGGCAAAGACCTGCACGGCAATTCGCTGGGACAATATTTCATTCACGGCCTGGGCCATGGGCTGGGCCTGGATGTCCACGATCCGACGGAATACACGCAGCCGCTGCAGGCCGGCATGGTGATGACCAACGAGCCGGGAATTTACATTCCCGAAGAAAATCTCGGTGTGCGCATCGAAGACGATGTGCTGATCACCCAGGACGGTTACGAGCTGCTCACGAAGCGCCTGCCGCGCGACCCCGACGAAGTCGAGAAAACCATGGCCGAGGGGCGCACCCGCTAACTGGGGCAAGTAAGGATTGTGGGTCAGTTTGTAGTCATAGGGATTGTCAGGTTGGCGCGTTAATCGGGCACTAGCTCCAAGATTGCCAGGTACGCACCAGAAAATAGTAGACTGACGCCATGAATCTGCTCCGCTGCTTTGTTTGTGCAGGTTTAGCGATGTTGATGATTGCGTCCTCTTCCTCGACATGCGAATGGGATTATCCGATTTGGATTCCTCACAGTGCGAACGACGACCCCTTCTACCGCTTCACTAAAGGTCGTAACGCCGGCTACATCGACCGAACAGGAAAAGTAGTCGTAGCCGCGGTCATTCCCTCCTGGGGAGGGAATGGCAGAGGCGCATTTCACGACGGCCTATTAGAAATAGGTGTATCAGACGGGGTCTACGTTAATACAGGCGGCAAGAAAGCCATCGACATGGGGCTTTATCGCGGATGGGATTTTTCAGAGGGGTTGGCTGCAGCGATGGAGACACCTGGAGGCAAGTGGGGCTATATAAATACACAGGGTGAGTTTGCCATCAGCCCGCGATTTGCTTCCTCGCTTACGGATTACGTTTGGTCCTTTGAAGGTGGGTTCGCGGCGGTCGAGGTTGCGGGCAGGTTTGGATACATTGATCACACGGGCGAATTTGCCATCCAACCGAAGTTCCTCGATGGTGGTTCGTTTCATGACGGAATGGCAAGAGTAATTGCGGAGGGCCCGTGCATCT
>Ga0210407_10000368_pt1 | contig 52956 bp, 49 predicted proteins | sample IncBWC27MmetaG_FD_150860 | JGI IMG/M metagenome (GOLD analysis project Ga0210407, IMG submission 150860) | Forest soil microbial communities from Barre Woods Harvard Forest LTER site, Petersham, Massachusetts, United States - Inc-BW-C-27-M | ecosystem: Environmental > Terrestrial > Soil >...
GCCGTCAGTTGCGGCTGGTAGTCGACGGCCTCATCGCCGAGCCGCAAATAGAGTGCCACGGCGAGCGACAGCGCCGCCATCAGCACATCGTGGGCAAACGCAAGAAGAGCTCGCCGATTGTTCGGGAAAATGGCCACCCGTCCCCCGCTGAACTCGACCCTATAGCAGCAATTCCCATGGCGGGAAACCGGCGCTTCGGGCGCGCGCCGACATCTGTTATCAATCGGATAGAAATAGAAGATGCGCTATTCCGGCCCGACGTCCGGTTCTTGAGCTGGTGCATGGACGAGGAGCGTCTCTACCGCACCCTGCATCCCGAGACACGCGACCCTGGCGCGAGGATCTTGCGCGGTGTGCATCATGCAATGGTCGCGGCCGGGGTTGGCATCATGCTCGCCGACACGGTGGTGCCATGGCGCCAAGCTTATGACGACGCGCTCGACGCCGGGTTTCAGATCGTCTGCGCGTTCTTCTTTGCCGAGTACGCGCTGCGGCTGTGGGCGGCCCCCGGAGCTCCCGGGGCCGCCCATCACGCGAAGTGGCGGGCCCGCCTCGCCTGGGCTCGATCGCTCGGCGGCGTCTGCGATTTCCTCGGTGCGCTTCCCGGTGCGATCGACATCGTGTTCGACCCGCGATACGCGAGCCTCTTCGGCTTCATCTGGGTGTTCAAGCTCGTCCGCTACTCGCCCGGGCTGGTGAGCCTCGAGCGGGTGATCGGCAATGCCCGGCACGCGCTGCTTTCCGTTCTGCTGGCCTTTGGTATCGTCCTGCTGCTTGCGGCGAGCCTCGCCTACCTGCTGGAGGGCTCGACCCAGCCTGCTGTCTTCGGCTCCATCCCGGCGGCGCTGTGGTGGGCGATCGTCACGATGACAACCACGGGTTATGGCGACGTGATACCGCAAACCGTGCTAGGGCGGATATTGTCCGGGATCGTCATGGTCAGCGGCATTCTCGTCTTCGCCTTGTGGGCGGGCATTCTCGCAATAGGCTTTGCCGAGGAAACCCGGCGCCGCGAGTTTCTGCGAACCTGGGATCTCGTCGCCAAGGTTCCGTTCTTTCACGATGTCGGCGCCGCCGCCATTGCCGATGTGGCGCAGCTTTTGCGCCCGCGCGATTATCCGGCCGGGGCCGTCGTCGTTCGACGCGGCGAGCGCGGCGACTGCATGTATTTTGTCGCCGCGGGCGAGGTCGAAATCCAACTGCGACCGGAGTCGATCCGTCTCGCGCCGGGGGATTTCTTTGGCGAACTCGCGTTGCTGACCGGCGATCCGCGCAATGCCACCATCGTCGCGGTGCGGCAATGCACGCTTCTTCGCCTCGACATCGTCGATTTTCGCCACCTCCTCGGGCGCCAGCCCGAACTCGCGCGCATCATCCGCGCCGCGGCCGAGCAACGCCTCGAAGCCGCTACCGGGTAGTCGGTCTACCGATCCGGGGTCGCTGCCAGCTGCTTCCGGAGAAAAAATTTCGAATGCCCTGGTGGCCAATCGTCCAGCGTGGCGAAGACCTGATATCCATGTTTTTCGTAGAACGGCCGCGCTTGGAAGCTGTGTGTCTCCAATGTCGCGGCAAAGCAGTTGCGCTCAACGGCGTATGCTTCGGCCGCCTGCAGCAAGCGCGTGCCGTTGCCCTGGCCGCGCGCCGCCGCGTGCACCCAAAGAATTCTGACATGCAGCCACCCGCCCCAGAGACTGCCGAGCAGCCCGCCCAGCCATTCGCCGCGCGGGCTCTTCAGGAAGAACCCTACCGGGTGCCAGGCCGAGAGGCCGGTCGCAGCGATGTTGTGCGCGTCGAGGCTGTCGATCACATAATCCCTCAGCGCCGCCCCGGGCAGTGGATCGAATACGATCTCGAGCTCGTCCATGATCACGCTCCCGACGCAGAGGCATCGTCGAGGAAGCGGACGAGGTGGCGGGCCTCGCGGCCGGTCGCATCGGCGATCTGGTGCCGGCAGCTCGTGCCGTTGGCGGCGAGCAGCGCATCAGGCGGTGCCGCCCGCACCTTCGGCAATACCCCGAGCTCACCGATCTTCAGCGACATCTCGTAGTGCTCGGCCTCGTAGCCGAACGATCCGGCCATGCCGCAGCAGGTCGAATCGAAAGTCTCGACACTGAGGCCGGGGATCAGCTGCAACGCTTTGACTGCCGCACCGACCGTGCCGAATGCCTTCTGGTGGCAGTGCCCGTGCAGCAATGCCGTGCGGCCTTCCATCGACCTCAGCGGTAGCTGGAAGCGGCCCGCCGCGAGCTCGCTTTCGACGAACTCCTCGAAGAGCTGGGCGCGTTCGGCAACCGCCTTGGTTTGCGCACCCGGCAGGATCGCCAGGAACTCGTCGCGCAACGTCAACAGACACGAGGGCTCGAGCCCGACGATCGGCGTGCCGGCCGCGACGTGGGGGGCGAGAGCGTCCACCATTCGGCTTGCCTCGCAGCGCGCCTCCTCGACAAGACCCGCGGAGAGAAAACTCCGGCCGCAGCATAGTGGGCGGCCATGAACCGGATCGGGGGAGACGATGCGATAGCCGGCGCGCGTCAGCACGCGCTCGGCGGCATCGGCATTTTCCGGCTCGAAATAGCGATTGAAGGTGTCGACCAGCAGCACGACTGTCGGCCCGGTTTCGCCGTATGCGATGCCCCTCTCCGCCCGCTTGCGGGGGGAGAGGGAGAATTTTGCGGCCCTGTATGGACGGGTGGACCAGGACGGCAAGTTCCGTTTCGCGCTGAGACCGAACAGCCGCTCCCCCAGCCCCACAAGAAGCGGAATGCGGTTTCGCAGATTCATCAGCGGTGCGATGCGCGCCGCCCAGGGAGCGTAGCGCGGCAGATACGCTATCAACCGATCGCGCGGCGACAGCCCGTGGCGTTTGCGGTAGTGGTGCAGAAACTCGATCTTCATGCGCGCTAGGTCAACGCCGGTCGGGCATTCGCGCTTGCAACCCTTGCACGAGATGCACAGCGCCATGGTCTCGCGCATGTCTTCCGAAACCAGCGCGTCGGGCCCGAGCTGGCCCGACAAGGCCAGCCGCAAGGTATTGGCGCGGCCGCGGGTCAAATGCTGCTCGTCGCTCGTCGCGCGGAAGGACGGGCACATGACCCCGGCGTCGCGGGCGCGGCAAGCGCCGTTGTTGTTGCACATCTCCGTTGCCGCAGCGAAGCCGCCCCATTCCGACCAGTCGAGTGCGGTATCGATCGGCATCTGCCGGTAGTCGGGCTTGAAGCGAAAGAGGCTGCGATCGTCCATCTTCGGCGCGCGGACGATCTTGCCGGGGTTGAAGAGGCCCCGCGGGTCGAAGGCGTCCTTGACCTCCTCGAAGGCGCGCACCAAGCGCCCGCCGAACATCGCCTCGTGAAATTCAGAGCGCACCAGGCCATCGCCGTGCTCGCCCGAATGCGAGCCCTGGTATTCGCGGACCATCGCGAAGGCTTCCTCGGCGATGGCCCGCATCTTTCTGACCTCGAGCTCCTGCTTGACGTTGAGCACCGGCCGGACATGCAGGCAGCCGACCGAAGCGTGCGCGTACCAGGTGCCGTAGGTCCCGTGCTTCTCGAAGATCCGGGTCAGCCGCTCGGTGTAATCGGCGAGGTCTTCGAGGCGCACCGCGCAATCTTCGAGAAAGGAGACCGGCTTCCCGTCACCCTTCATCGACATCATGATGTTGAGGCCCTGCGCGCGGATCTCCCAGACCGCCTGCTGGAAGGCCGGATCGATCGCCTCGACGACAGCGCCGGGGAAGCCGAGATCGCCCATCAGCTCGATCAGCGCCTTCAGGCGCCGCAAATTGTCGGCGGGGTCATCGCCGGCGAACTCGGTCAGCAGCAGTGCCGCGGGCTCGCCCTGCACGAAGCGCTCGACCACCGGGCGGAACATCGGTATGTCGCGCGACAGCTCGATCATCGTGCGGTCGACCAGCTCGACGGCACTCGGGTCGAGATCGACGATCCGCCGGGTCGCGGCCATGGCACTATAGAAGGTCGGGAAATGGCAGATGCCGAGCACCCGGTGCGCCGGAATCGGCTGCAATTCGAGCTCGATCGCGTTGAAGAAGGCGAGCGTCCCCTCGGAGCCGACCAAGAGCCGCGCCATGTTGTGGCCGGCCTCGTCGATCGAGTCGATGTTGTAGCCACCGACCCGCCGCAGCACCTTCGGAAAACGCCGCTCGATCTCCTCGGCCTCGCGCTCATGGAGCACGCGCATGCGGCGCACCAGGTCGCGGTAACGCTCAGGCATGGCCCCGTTGTCGAAATTCCCGGGGACCTCGCCAAACCAGGCCTGCGTGCCGTCGGCGAGCAACGCATCGACGCCGCGGACGTTGTGCACCATGTTGCCGTAGCGCAACGAGCGCGAGCCGCAGCTGTTGTTGGCGGTCATCCCGCCGATCGTCGCCCGGCTCGCCGTCGACGGATCGACGGGGAAGAACAGCCGATGCTGTCTCAGTGACCGGTTGAGCCGGTCGAGCACCACCCCGGGCTCGACCTGCGCCCGCCGCCCCTCGACATCGACCGCGATCACCCGGTCGAGATATTTGCTGCAATCGATGACCAGCGCCCGCGCCACGGTCTGCCCGCATTGCGAGGTGCCGCCGCCGCGCGGCAGCACCGGCACCCCCTCCTCGCGCGCGATTGCGATCGCCGCCGCGGCATCCTCGCGGCTCCTCGGCACGACCACACCCAAGGGCTCGATCTGGTAGATCGAGGCGTCGGTCGCATAGCGCCCGCGGCTAAACGCGTCGAACAGCACCTCGCCGCGGGTCTCGCGCCGCAGCCGGGCTTCCAGACTTGGTGTGGGATTAGCGTCGAGGGGCATACCGTTCCTTGCCGCCGAGGCAGAACTCAGCGCATCGCGCTCGTTCTGCACGGCGGTACCACGCCAGCGTGAGCATTCTTATATTCTGCAACAAGAGCAAGCGAGAGCTCGCTCATTCAGCATCGGGGGCGGTGCAGGAGGGGGCGGACCGTGGAGCAGACCAAGGCAACGGGCGAAGCGCTCGGCACCCAAGAGCGGGAGGAATTGTTAAGAGGTTATGCCTCCGGCACGATTTCCTGGCGCGAACTACGGCAACGAGGCTTCGCCGATTATGTTGAAGTGCTGGCCGGTCTCGGCGAGATCGGCCTTCGGCCACCCATGGCTCCGATGGAAGGCCCCAGTCGGAGCGCCCGGGAAAGGGGTCGCGCCCTGTTGCGGCGACTGCTGCGGGAAGCGGCAAAATCGTGAGCGGCCCCTTCCACCTTATCGTCACCGATACATCCCCACTGATCACTCTCGCCTTGGCCGAGGCGCTCGATGTTCTGCTCCGACCGAGCATTCCGGTGAGCATTCCCGATGCCGTGTATATCGAGGCGACCCGCATTCGAACCGCAGCGGGGGCGAGCCGCATCGTCGAGTGGATGAACGATCACCTAGACCGGGTCAGAATCGTTCCTACCGAGGTCGGTGTCGACCAGCAGCGCCGCATCGAGGAAGGCCGAACCATTCGGGCCCTTGGCGAACAGGCGGCGCTTGAAGTTCTCGAGCGCTTTATGAGCAGCAATCCGCAAGCCGAAGCGCTTTTGCTGTTCGAGGATTCGGACATCGCGCGGCGGCGGGCTATCGTCGACGAAAGAGTGAGCCTCATCAGCACCGGTGACTTTCTGCGAGAGCTCGAGGCGGCGCGCCTGATCCAATCGGCCGACTACATCCTGGAGCAAGCAGCCAGAAGCGGTCGAAATGTGGAGAGGCAACATCAAGTGACGAGCGATGGCGATACCCGGAGCCGATTTCGCCGCCAGCTTCAGCGCACCGACGACGACCCGAGAACGCAATAATCGGCCTGCCGAGACGGCGGATCATTCATTCGATCCCGGCGCGCGTCTGTGCGGTTGAAGACCTAATTTCAGCGCAGGTGCTGCGCAACGCAGTGCCCCTAATGGGTAGCGCCTGACGATTGCACCCCTACCCGTCGTACCGGCGAAGGCCGGTATCCACGGCAGAAATGGATCCCGGCCTACGCCGGGATGACAAGAACAGAGTCAAGTGTCTGGTTCCTACCACTAAGTCGAAGCTGTGTCCGGAGACCCTGGTATGATTTTCGGCGTCAACCCGCTGATCGCGGTGGGGGTGCTCGCCTCGACTGCCGCCACCGATGCTGCTTATGTATTCTTCAATGCGGCGGTGAGCGGGAGGCGCCGCTTCCGGGCGGCAAACTGGAGCGCCATCTGGTATTTATTGTCGGCCTTCGCGGTGATCAGCTACACCGAAAACGCCGTCTACGTGCTGTTTGCGGCATCGGGATCGTGGCTCGGCGCGTTCGCCTCAGTCACGTGGCTGCGGCGGGGAGAAGGGGCGGGCGCGACAACCCGGCACAGCCCGCCGTAAACCGGTGCTTCGATCCGAACTTCCGCCCTGAGCCAAGAGCCGCTTCCGAAACGAACCAACGAGTGTCTGTTTTGCGTCGAAGCCGGCGACTCTCCAGCTATCGGAACTGCCCCCTTCGCGCGATAATTCATGTCTACTACCAGACCAGGGGTGGGCATGAGACGCCGCGATTTCATGACGGTGCTCGCCGGCGCGGCGGCGTATCCGCTCTTGGCCGGCGCGCAGCAGAACCCGATGCCGGTGATCGGCGTCCTCGCCGCCGCAGCGCCGGACAACGCCGGGGCTCAGCGGAACCTCGCCGCTTTTCGCGAGGGGCTGGGCGAATTCGGCTACGTCGAGGGCCAAAGCGTTGCGATCGAATATCGCTGGGCAGAGGCGCATTTCGATCGGCTGCCGGCCTTGGCGGCCGACCTCGTCAACCGCAAGGTCGACGTGATCGTGACCGAGGGCGGTGACGCTTCGGTGCTCGCCGCGAAGCTGGCGACCTCGACAATCCCGGTTGTTTTCCACACCGACGGCGACCCGGTCGCGCGCGGCCTGGTGGCCAGTCTCGCCCGGCCGGGCGGCAACCTGACCGGTGTCGGCCTGCACGGGTTGGCGGCCAAGCGCATCGAGCTGCTTTGCGACCTGGTTCCCCAGGCTAAGGCGATCGCCCTCCTGGTGAACCCGAACGATCCGAGAACCGACGAAGAGATTAGAGACGCGCGGGAAGCGGCACGCGCGAAGGGAGTGCAGCTCCATGTCTCCATGTCGTAACGGCGAGCAGCGACAACGAGATCGAGCCCGCCTTCGCTACCCTCAGCGAATTGCGAGCCGGTGCGCTCGTGGTCGTCAGCGATGTGGTATTCAGCAGGCGAACGGTCCAGCTCACAGCGCTGGCATCACGCCATGCGGTCCCGGCGATCTATGGGGGGCGGTCCTATGTCGAGGCCGGCGGCCTGCTCGGCTATGGATCGTACTTTCCGCCGATGTACCGCCAGAAGGGGATTTACACAGGCAAGATCCTGAAGGGAGCAAAGCCCGCCGATCTGCCGGTCGAGCAGCCGACCAAAGTCGAGCTGCTCATCAACCTGAAGACCGCCAAGGCGCTCGGCCTCACCGTCCCGCCACTGCTGCTCGCCCGCGCCGACGAGGTGATCGAATGAACCGCCGCGATTTGATCCTGCTGCTGAGCGGTGCGATGACGGCGGCGCCCGTCCTTCGTGCGCAGCAGAAGCCGAGGCCGGTGATCGGCTGGCTCGGCCTTGCCTCTGGGGCCCTCTTCTCTGCTGCGTTCCCGGCCTTTCGCGAGGGTCTGGCAAGCCAGGGCTATGTCGAAGGAGAAGACGTCGCAATCGTATTTCGATGGGCCGGAGGGGATGTCAGCAAGCTGCCTGCCCTCGCCGCCGAATTGGTGGCGATGCCGGTCGACGTCATCGTCGCGACCGGCGGGCCAGTATCGAACGCGGCGGCGCAGGCTGCGACCCAGACGATCCCGATCGTTTCATCGAGTGCTGCCCGATCCGTCTCGAACTTCGCCCGGCCGGATGCAAATCTTACTGGAGTGGCAAACCAAACCACAGAGTTGAACGCCAAGCGCCTGGAGTTGCTGCACGAAACGGTCCCCGGTGTCGGGCTTATCGGCTTTCTGTTCAACCCGGCCAGCGGGCCGCTTGCCGGCGAAATGAAGAAGGAGGTCGAAGAGGCCGCCGCCAAACTCAAAATTCGCCTGGTGACGGCCGAGGCGCGCGGCGAGGTCGAATTCGACGAGGCATTCGCAGAGATGACCAAGGCCGGCGCCGGTGCGTGCCTTGTCATGGCCGACCCGGTCTATTTTGCCCAGCACCTGCCGATCGTCGCTCTTGCCGCGCGCCACAAGCTGCCGGCGATCTATGAGTGGCGCGAGATCGCCCTGAACGGTGGGCTGATGGCGTATGGCGACAGCTTTCTCGCGCTTTTCCGCCGGGTCGGCGATTATGTCGGCAGGATTCTGAAGGGCGCCAAACCGGCGGATCTGCCGGTGGAGCAACCCGGCATGATCCGGCTGATCGTCAACCTCAAGACCGCCGAGGCGCTCGGCCTCACCGTGCCGCCGTTGATTCTCGCGCGCGCCGACGAGATCATCGAGTAACCTCTTGCAGGGCGGGAGCCATCCATACATGAAGCACCGCGAGCTCCTCGCGCTGATCGGCGGCGCGGCCGCGCTTGCGCCGTTTGGGGCCACGGCGCAGCCGGGCCTGCCGGTCATCGGTTATCTCAGCAACCGCTCCGCGGAGGCCGAAACACCGCTGCGGACCGGGTTCCTGGAGGGATTGGAGCAACGGGGCTTTGTCGTCGGCCGGAATGTTGCGATCGAATACCGATTCGCCGAGGGAAGCCTCGAGCGTCTGCCGTCTCTCGCAACCGAGTTGATCGGGCTTCCGGCGGCGTTGCTGGTCGCGACCGGACGTCCGCGGCAGTTCCGGCGAAGAAGGCAACCGCAACCATCCCGATCGTCTTTACCGTCGGCTTCGACCCGGTGTAGCTGGGCCTCGTCGCCAGCTTCAACCGGCCGGCCGGCAACGCGACGGGAGTCCACATGTTCGAGGCCGAGACAATTTCGAAGCGCCTGGAATTGCTGCGCGAGGTCCTCCCGCAGCCCGGTCTGATGTCCGCAGACGCCAGTGACGCCAATGCAACTCCGCCAGGTGGAAGCAGCCGCCCAGGCGGTCGGACAGCCCATCCTGGTTCTGCACGGCCGCAACGAGGATGAAATCGAGAAGGCGTTCGCGACCATGGCCGAACGCCAGGTCCGCGGTCTTCTTTTCGCCGCGTCCCAGTATTTCCAGGTGATCGCCGACAAGCTCATCGCACTCGCCGCCCGCTACCATATCCCCGCCAGTTACGAATGGCGCGAATTCGTCACCGCCGGCGGCTTGATGAGCTACAGCGCGAGCCGCCGCGAAGCCATGCGGCTCGCCGGCGATTAAGCCGGACGCATCCTGCAGGGGGCCGCCCCCGCCGACTCGCCGGTCATCCAATCAACCCGCTTCGAGCTGGTCATCAACCTTGAGACCGCAAAGGCGCTCGGACTGACGATCCCACATACGGTGCTGCTGCGCGCCGACGAGGTCATCGAGTGACGCGGCGCGAGTGCTGCTTCTGTTCGTGGTCCGATTCTGACACATGGTATCCGCACGCAATTATCGTCATGCCCGCGAAAGCGGGCACCCAGGGGCGGCCAAGCACGGCGCTTGCGGCCCTGGGCCCCCGCTTCCGCGGGGGCGACGGAGAATGAGGAGTCCCGGCTGACGATCCCGCATACGGTGTTGCTGCGCGCCGATGAGGTCATCGAGTGAGGTCGCTCGCCCGCTTCATACGAGCGGAACATGTGGGTCTCGCGAACGCGAGCGGGGCGGTGTCACACGGCGGCGGTCGTGATGCCGAGCGCCTCAGCTGCGGCGATCAGCCGATTGTCGTAGCTCGCCAGCTGAACCGGTTCGCCACTCTCACGGATGAAATCCATCGTTGCGAGATGCAACGCGTCCAAGGTGCGAACGGCAACGGGAAACGGCTCCAACGCCCTCGCCAATGCTGCTTCGCTCATCGCAGTTAAGCTTACGCGAGCCAACAAGCCCCACGCCCGAGCGCCATGCGAAGGCACTTAGCCATAGACATGGACTCGATTCCAGACTTCATAGGCTAGCAACTGGCTCGAGGCCAGATCGTCGTCCCACAGCCTCGCGGGTGGCGACCGCGGCTCGGCGAACAAGTCGGCCAATAGAACCGAACTGTCGACGTAGATCACCAGCGATCTTCTCGGTCGCGATCGAGATCGGCCAGCAATTGCTCCAGCGTCAATCCGGGGATCGGCTTACGCGGCGGCAGCGGTTGAAACGGCCGCTTCGCCGGGGTGAGCCAGCCTTCGCGAACCCCGCGTTCTACAAAGGTCTCGTGTTGGTGGCGCCGCGGCGGCACGATCTCGGCGACGACACGGCCGCGGTCGGTGATCACGACGGTTTCACCGTCCGCGGCCAACCGGACGTATTCGCTCAACTTGTTCTTCAAAAATCTTCAGCCCGACGGTGTACATGATCTAAGGGTAGCTTCTAGGAGCTACTTTGTCAATCCGATCATCGGGCGGGCGGCTTCCTGCTATGGCGAGTTTATGGACCGGGAGCCGATCATGAACGCCTCGCCCGCGCCGACGAGGTCATCGAGCAAGACGAGGGATCACCGCTCGGGTCGGAAGCCGCCGTTCTCCAGCTATCGGAAGTGGACCTGTCGTGCCATAATTCCTGTCTGCTATCAAAGCCGTGGGTGGGCATGAGACGCCGCGATTTTGTGACGGTTCTCGCCGGCGCGATCGGTGGATGGCCAACCGCGCTGCGCGCGCAGCAGAAGCCGATGCCGGCGCTCGGCAAGCCGGAACCGGGGTCGCGGGTTCCGGTCGTCGGCGTCCTGCTGTACGGAGCTCCGGAGCCGGCGTTCGCGGCATTTCTGGAGAAGTTCCGCGAGCTCGGCTGGGAGGACGGCCGCAATTTTCGGCTCGAGATCCGGTCGGCCGATGCACAGCCCGACAGGCTTCCGGGACTGGCGGCTGAACTGGTGCGGATGAAGGCGGATGTCATCATCCCCTGGGCCACTAACGCGACACGCGCGGCGATCGATGCCACCAAGCAGATCCCGATCGTGATGACCTCCGTAGACCCGACCGCGTTCGTCACCAATATCTCGCACCCGGGCGGAAATGTTACCGGGGTCGCGGGTTTCACCTGTGAGGTCGCCGCGAAGCGGCTACAGCTGTTGAAGCAGGCGGTTCCCACGGTCACCCGCATCGCGGCATTGCGGAACCCCGACGCCGCTGCCAGTCACTGTGATGTTCAAGAGACCGAGCGCGCCGCGGAGCAAACCGGTGTCGAGGTTCGTTTTTTCCTTCTGCGGGCCGCAGATGATCCGGCCCCGGCCTTCGCCGAAATAGTCGACTGGCGCGCCGACGCCCTGCTGAATATCCCCAGCGGGGCGGCGCGGTGGGTAGCAGCGATGATCGCCTTCGCCGCAGAGCGGCGGCTTCCGACAATGGTCGTGCAACGCGGCACGGTCGAGGCGGGTGGCTTGATGTCGTATTTGCCTGACCGCCGGGAAATGTACCGCCGTGTCGCGGTCCATGTCGACAAGATCCTCAAAGGCGCCAATCCCGGCGACATCCCGGTCGAGCTGCCGACAAAATACGAGCTCGTCATCAACCTGAAGACCGCCGAGGCGCTGGGCATCACGATCCCGCTGGCGATCCTCGCCCGCGCGGATGTCGTGATCGAGTAAGCCACGCGATGGCCGCTCCCCCGCGGCGCGACGTATTGTTGCTTATACCGCATATAATATTGACACATTCGAATGATACCTACGCCCTCTTTCACGCCCGCGAATGAGGAGATCTCGATGGCTGTACTCCTTGCCGCAAAAACCGCCGATGGTCCCGCCAGCGGCCTCTTCCGCAATTCCGCTGCCATTCCCCTGTCGGATACCAAAAATTCCGCTGCCGGTCGGGCTTGCATTCGGCTCGTAAGATCATGACACAGCGTGGATTTTTGGTACGGAGGGGGCGTATTTCGGGTGCCGGAACAAATTTGTCCCTGAGCTCAGGGACAAGCGCGCGGCGGATATGACAACCGGTTTCGCTACCAGGCGCCTTGCCGACATGCCGGACGCGATAGCACTGGACGGCTCCGAGGTGCGCCTGCTGGGCTCGCTGCCGGGCGGCAGCATGGCCGTCTTTCGGCTGATGCCCAAGGCCGTGGCGAAAGCCGTCGCCCACCGCACCGTCGAGGAGATCTGGTACTTCGTTGCCGGAACCGGGCGGATATGGCGCAGGCTCGGCGACCGTGAGGAGATCACCGAGGTTGGGGCCGGCGTCTCGATCACGATCCCGACCTGCGCGCATTTCCAATTTCGCTGCGACGGCGGCGCGCCGCTCGAAGCGGTTGCCGTGACGATGCCGCCCTGGCCCGGCGGCGATGAGGCCTACGCTGTCCCGGGGAAATGGGAGCCGACGGTGTGAGCGGGAAGCGCTGCGTTTTCCGGATCGCCGAACCCGCGGGGAAGGCCTACAATCCCGGGCAGATGATCGAGCCTTGATGAGGAGGAAATTGTGGCGCATCAGCTGATCTCCTGCGACGACCACATGGATCTGGGCCAGCTGCCGGCAGATTTATGGGTCGCACGGCTGCCGGCCTCGCTGCGCGATCGGGCGCCGCATATCGAGGAGCGTGACGGTCAGGCGGTGTGGATCTGCGACGGCAAGGTCTGGGGCAGCTGGGTCGGCAAGCCGCCGGCAAATGGCGGGGCACGGGCGGTCAAGCCGCTCTACAATGCCTTCGACCGCGCCCAAATCTACGACCAGAGCGCCCGCCGGCCGGCCGTCCCCGAGCTGCGGCTCGCCGACATGGACCGCGACGGAGTCGAGACGCAGGTTATCTTTGGCCCGATCTTTCAGATCTCGACCGACGACCCGGTGCTGCGCCAAGCCTGCTACCGCGTCTACAACGACTGGCTGCTGGAGTTTTGCGCGGCGGCACCCGACCGGCTGATCGGCGCGCCGATGCTGCCGGAGACCCCCGACGCGGCATTGGCGGAGCTGTCGCGGCTGGCGGCCAGAGGCGGGGCGCGCCAGGTCAATCTGCAGGTTGCCAACATCAACCCCAAGCTCGACGACCCGGCCTGGGAGCCGCTGTGGTCGCTGCTCGAAGATACCGGGATCATCCTCTCCTGGCACATTACCGTATTCCTCGGCAGAGTGAGCGACCGCGCCCAAGGCAAGGCCGCGAGCGTCTTCGAGAACACCAAATTCTTTATGGGCAATTTTCTCGAGCCGTTTGTCGATCTGTTCGCCTGGGGCATCCTCGAACGCCACCCCAAGCTGCGGATGGTCATGGCGGAGGCCGGCACGGGCTGGCTCCCCTGGCTCGTCGAGGAGCTCGACTACCGCCATTGGCGGCTGTGGGAAGCCAAGGAGTTCTGGGCCGACAAGGGCGGCAGCGCGCTCGAGACCAAGCCGAGCGAACTCTTCAAGCGCCAGATCTATGCTACCTTCCAGGAGGACCGCGTCGCGATGTCGCTGGTGCCGTTCTTTGGCGAGGGCCATCTTTTGTGGGCTTCGGACTACCCGCACCCCGACAGCGTGTGGCCCAATTCGCGGGCGGCGATCGAGCGCCAGATGGCCGGTCTCTCGCCTGAGATGCGTCGGAAGCTGACCCATGACAACGCCGCCAAGCTGTACGGTCTTATTTGAGGTAGACGGCGGTACCAATGAGGAACATCACCCCGCACCATAGCGGCCGCCATTTTCTGCAAATCCCGGGCCCGACCAATGTGCCAGACCGGGTATTGCAGGCGATCGCGATGCCGACGATCGACCATCGCGGACCGGAATTCGCGCTGCTGGGCCAAGAGATCGTCGCCGGCATGAAGCGGGTCTTCCAGACCGAGGACACCGTCGTCGTCTACCCGTCATCGGGCACCGGGGCATGGGAGGCCGCACTCACCAACACGCTCTCGCCCGATGAACGGGTGCTGATGTTCGAGACCGGCCATTTCGCGACCCTGTGGCGCCAGATGGCAACGCGGCTCGGGCTCGATATCGAGTTCGTGCCCGGGGATTGGCGGCACGGGGTCGATCCGGCGCTGGTCGAGGAGAAGCTCGTCGCCGACAAGGCCCACGCGGTCAAGGCGGTGTGTGTCGTCCACAACGAGACCTCGACCGGGGTCACCAGCCGCATCGCCGAGGTCCGCGAGGCGATCGACCGGGCCCATCATCCGGCATTGTTCATGGTCGACACGATCTCCTCTCTCGCCTCGATCGACTACCGCCACGATGACTGGAAGGTCGATGTCACGGTCGCCGGGTCGCAGAAGGGACTGATGCTGCCGCCGGGGCTGGGCTTCAATGCGGTCTCGAAAAAGGCGCTCGCGGCTCATAAGACGGCGAAACTTCCGCGCTCCTACTGGGACTGGGAGGCGATGCTCGAAACCGGCCGCACCGGTTTCTTTCCCTACACGCCGGCAACAAACCTGCTCTACGGCCTGCGCGAGTCGCTGAAGATGCTGCTCAACGAGGAGGGGCTGCCGGCGGTGTTCCACCGCCACGCCCGGCACGCCGAGGCCGCCCGGCGCGCCGTCGCCGGTTGGGGTCTCGAAGTGCTGTGCGCCGACGCCCGCGAGCACTCCAACTCGCTGACCGCGGTCCTCGTCCCGGGCGGTTACGACGCCGACCGGCTGCGCGAGATCATCCTCGAGGCGTTCGACATGTCGCTCGGCACCGGCCTCGGGCGGCTCAGAGGCAAAGTCTTTCGCATTGGCCATCTCGGCCACTTCAACGATCTGATGCTGTCAGGCACCCTGGCCGGGGTCGAGATGGGGCTGCACCGCGCCGGCATTCCTCACCGGCCGGGTGGCGTGACGGCGGCGCTGGAATTCCTCGGCTCGGTGCAGTCCGAGCTGGTATCGCCAGCGTAGCATTTGCCGGCAATGGCCGACGCGGAGGCAACCGCGGCCATCGCGCCGCGGGGAGCGGCGAGCTACGACCGCGTCGCTCAAACCGTGCATTGGCTCGTCGCGGCACTCGCGCTCACCGTGATATGGCTTGGTTGGGGCATCGCCTGGGCGCCGCGCAATACGCCGCGGCGCGATCTCTTCGTGCTGATCCATGAATCGGTCGGGCTGACCATTCTCACGGCAATGGTGTTCCGCGCCTGGTGGCGACGGCGCCACCCGCCGCCACCATTGCCGCCCGCTCTCTCCCGGCTCGAAACCGGTCTCGCCGGACTCACCCATTTTGCTCTGTATCTACTCCTGATCCTGATGCCCATTGCCGGCTATTCGAGCGCCGCCGCGGCGGGACACGCGGTCAGCTATTTCGGCGTCCTCTCAATCCCGCCGCTATTGCCGGGTAATGATCGGTTGTCGCAAGTGGCGATCGCGATCCATCTGCTCGGGCAATACCCGCTATATCTCTTTGCCGTCCTTCACGTCGCGGGGGCGCTGTTCCACGGCGTTGTCCGCCGTGACGGGGTGCTCCAACGCATGCTGCCGCTGCGCGGGCTCCGTTGAGGGCATTTATACTCGGTCGGCGTATTACCGAAATTCTTAACGAAACGTTAAAATTTCTGTCACCTCCCCCTAGCAAAACCGGTGGTGCCACGACCGCCTGTCCAGCGCCCGCTGGCATCGCGGCATCACCCGACAGCTATTGGAGGAGCGTCTCGCATGAGTCCCTATGGCCGTGCCGCTTTTGCCGCGGCTCTACTCGTCGGCGTTAACCCCGGCGCAGCACTGGCGCAACACTCACCGATCCAACACGTAATCGTTGTCGTCGGTGAGAACCATACATTCGATAATGTCTTCGGCGGCTATCTCCCCCGTCCCGGGCAAACAATCTCGAATCTACGGATGCTGGACATCATCGACGATAATGGGAAGCCCGGCCGGAACTTCTCGCTCGCGCAGCAGAGGATGGCCAAGGCGACAATCGTCAACGGCAAGCCCGTCTACAGCATTAATCCGCCGCGCAACGGTCCCTATAGCAAGCTGCCGCAGCCCAACACCACCTACGCTACCGGTCAGCCCCTGAATGTGCCGGACCCCCGCTTCCCCGATGATCTGGCTAACGGCCCATTCCAGCTCTCGCGTTATACCGCCTATAGCGACTTCGGCGGCGACCCGGTGCACCGTTTCTTTCAGATGTGGCAGCAGGTGGGCAGCAGCAACCGGAACGATTTGTTTGTCTGGGTCGCGGAAACGGCCGGCATCGGCAACCATAACGATGGTTTTGGGTCGCCTCCCGACAATACGTTTCAGGGCGGTGTCGCCATGGGCTTTTATAACATGAACACCGGCGATGCTCCATTCTTCAAACAAATGGCTGATAACTATTCAATCGGCGACAATTATCACCAGGCTATCATGGGCGGCACGGGCGCCAACTTCTTGGCCTTAGTAACCGGTGACGCGGTTCCGTTCTACAATGGCCAGGGTCAGTTCGGGGTTCCTCCGACCAGCTTCACCTATCAGGGCGTCCAGACCAGCCAGGTCGAGAACCCCAATCCGCAAACCGGCCTCTCCAACCCCAATTGGTATACCGAAGACGGTTACCGCGGCGGCTCGTATGTCAACTGCGCCGACTCCACCCAGCCTGGCGTCAAGCCGATCACAGACTACCTCACGACATTGAGTGTGAAGTCCGACTGCGCAGCCAACGCTTATTATCTCCTCAACAATTATAACCTCGGGTACAAAGCCGATGGCGCGCTCAGCAACCCGACAAACGACCCGACCCTGTTTACCCTGCCTCCAATACCCTCGACGCTGCCGAACATTGGGGACGCCTTATCTGCCAAGAATGTAATGTGGAAATACTATTCCGGGGGCCGCGGCGACGGTACGAAGCCGACCGCCGATTATTGCGGCATTTGTGATCCGTTGACCGGCTTCACCAGCATCATGACCACGGACCTCAAGAAAAATCTAAAGGATGTCACAGACCTTTACGCCGACATCGCGGCCGGGACCGTCCCCTCGGTGGCTTTCGTCCGTCCGTTCGAGCAGATGGCTGGGCATCCCGCCAACGCCACACTCACCCTTTACGAGAATTTCGTCACCAATATGGTTAACATGGTCCACGACCATCCCGACTTGTGGAACACGACAGCAATCCTGATCACGGTGGATGAGGGCGGCGGCTATTACGATTCCGGCTACATTCAGCCGGTGGACTTCTTTGGCGACGGCACTCGTATCCCGGTGATCGCGGTGTCCCCTTATGCCAAGAAGGGCTTCGTCGATCATACCTATTACGACCATGCTTCGGTCCTGAAGTTCATCGAATGGAATTGGGGCATTCCCAAGCTGTCGACACGTAGCCGCGACAACCTGCCGAACCCGGTGCAACCGTCGGGCTACGTGCCGATCAACGGCACCGCTATCGGCGACCTGAGGAATCTGTTCAACTTCAATAAATTCCGGCCAAATGCGCCGGCGATCACCCCGATCGTCAGCGATCAGGACAAAGACGACTGAGACTGTCGCGGGAATGGGGTTGGGCGGCGCGTTTACGGAGCGCTGCCGCCCGACCGCGAGCTCATCCCCGTTCGGCAGAGACGAGGCTGAGCCGGGTCTGGAAGAAGTCCAGCGCCTCGCTCAGGCTAGCCGAGACGCGCAAGCGTTGGCGTCCGGCCTGGACGGTGAACTCGGCCGGTGCGGTTTTGATAATGCGGTAGACCGGAGCTTCGTGGGTGTGCCGGAACACGGAGAAGAGTGCCATCCCTTCGCGATGATCGATGGCGTAGTCGCGCCAGATGCCGCGCGCGACTTGGCGGCTATAGAGACCAAGGAGCTGGTTCAGCTCGGAGCGCGTGAAATACAGCGTCCGTGGTTTCGCCCGATAATCGCCGAAGGCAAGCACGGTCGCATTTTTCCGGCTCATCGCTACCTGTCGCCCACTTGCTGCTGTCACGCAGTGTTCACGATTTCGCTCGCGACGTCCAGCCGGTATAACAGCCCGCGGAGGGCGTCTTGACGGCGGCATGACGTCGTCGCCAAGTCCCCCGGATTGCCACTCTTTTCGCAAACGGATATGGTGACGATCGGTCCGCCCAGGGTTGATCGGGGCTTTCGTGAGCGACATTTTCCGCGAGATTGACGAAGAACTGCGGCGCGACAATCTCCGCGAGCTGTGGTCGCGCTACGGCCGCTACGTCATCGCCGCAGCGGTGCTCGTGCTGGTCGTCGCCGGCGCGATCGTCGCTTGGCGGGACCATCAGCTCTCCGAGCGTCGCGCACAGTCGACCCGCTACGCCTCGGCGCTCGCGCTCGCGCGTGAGGACAAGGAAGCCGACGCCGTCAAGATATTCGGCGCGATCGCCCAAGAGGGCGGCGGCTATGCCGTCCTGGCATCCTTTGAAGAGGCCGCGTTGCTGGCGAAATCGGGCGACCGCAAGGCGGCGATCGCAATCTATGATCGCATTGCCGCGACGGGCGAGCTCGATTCCAGCTTGCGAGAACTGGCAGCCCTGCTCTCGGTCATGCAGAGCATGCCCGAGAGCGATCCGCATTCGACCATCGAACGGCTTGCATCTCTTACCGCCAACGGCAACTCGTGGCGTCCGACCGCGCTCGAATTGACGGCTATCGCCAGGTTGCGTTCGGGCGACAGAAGCGGGGCGCTCGATCTTTACAAGAGCCTTGCCGACGACCCGACCGCTCCGCCGGGACTGCGTGCCCGTGCTGCCGAGATGGCGGCGGTGCTGGGATCGTAACGCGCGCTCAATGATTGGGATGAGCGCGACCGGACTTGCCTCCCTCTTCCTGGCATTGCTGGTGCTCGGCGGATGCGGCTGGTTCGACGAAAAGAAACAGCCCTTGCCCGGAGAGCGGATTTCCGTGCTCAGTCTCGATCGCCAGCTTGAGCCCGATCCCGATCTCTCCAAGATCGCGATCACGTTGCCGCCGCCGGTGGTCAATCCCGATTGGCCGGAACCCGGCGGCTATCCCAACCACGCGATGCAGCACCTATCGCTCCCCGAGAGGCTGACCCAGGCATGGCGGGCGAGCACCGGCGAGGGCGCCTCGCGCTACACCAGGGTCTTGTCCCAGCCGGTCGTGGCCAAAGGTCGTGTTTACGCCATGGATGGAGCGGTTCAGGTCGGCGCCTACGACTCTGTAACAGGCGATCGCTTGTGGCAGGCTGACCTGAAACCGGAGGAGGAACGCGGCAACTCATTCGGCGGCGGCGTGGCTTTCTGGCAAGATCGGCTATTTGCGTCGACCGGGTACGCCCAAGTGGTGGCGCTCGATCCCGCCGACGGGAGGATGATCTGGAAGAGTAGTGTCGGCGCCCCGGTGCGCAGCGCCCCCACGGTGTCCGATGGCCGCGTCTTTGTCGTCACCATCGAGAACGAGCTCACGGTGCTCGCCGCAGATGATGGTCGGCGGCTGTGGGTGCACAACGCCATTCCCGAGACGGCGAGCCTGCTCGGGAACGCCAGCCCGGCAGTCGAAGGCGAGGTGGTCGTGGCCGCCTATTCTTCGGGTGAGATCTATGCGCTCACCGTCGAAACCGGAAGGCCTGTGTGGTCCGACAATCTCTCGGCAACACGTAATGTCAACGCGGTCTCCACCCTCGCCGACATCCGCGGCTGGCCGGTCATCGACCGGGGCCGGGTCTACGCTGCCAGCCATAGCGGACGGATGGCGGCGATCGATCTCAGAAGCGGCGAGCGAGCGTGGGAGCAGGAGTTCGGCAGCACCCACAGCCTGTGGGTGGCCGGGGATTATGTCTATGTTCTGACGAACGACAACGAGCTGATCTGCCTGACGCGAAACGACGGGAAGGTGCGGTGGCTGCGCGTGCTGCCGAGCTATCAGAACGAAAAGAAGAAGCAGGGTCCGATTACTTGGGCGGGCCCGGTGCTCGGCGGCGACCGGCTGATCGTCCTCGCCTCGGACGGTGGGGCGTTGTCTGTTTCCCCTTATACCGGAGAGCCGCTCGGGCGCGATGAGATGTCGGCCGGCGGCTACTTTGGCCCGGTGATCGCCGACAATTCTCTTTATGTGCTGACCGACGACGCCAGATTGTCGGCCTATCGCTGAGCTGCCGGCCGGCGGCCACCCCCAGTGAGCATCGCAGTCGCCATCCTCGGACGGCCGAACGTCGGAAAGTCGACGCTCTTCAATCGGCTCGTCGGCCGGCGGCTGGCTCTGGTCGACAATACCCCTGGCCTGACCCGTGATCGCCGGGAGGGTGAGGGCCGGATTGCCGATCTCGGTTTTCGCGTCATCGACACCGCCGGCCTCGAAGAAGCCGCACCTGCTTCGCTTGCCGGGCGAATGTTGGCGCAGAGCGAGCGGGCGCTCGCCGAGGCGGATGTCGCGTTGCTGGTTATCGACGCGCGTGAAGGCATCACCGATGCCGACCGGCATTTTGCCGATTGGCTGCGGCGCTCTCGCAAGCCGGTCGTGCTGGTCGCGAACAAGACCGAAGGCCGCGCCACCCCGCCCGGCGTCGGCGAATCCTACCGGCTCGGCCTCGGCGATCCGGTGCCGGTCTCGGCCGAGCATGGTGAGGGACTGGCCGAGCTTTACCAACGGCTGCGGCCATTTGCCGACGACCCGGACCCCGAGGAGGCTCCAGCGGCGCGTGACAAGCCGCTGCAGCTGGCCATCGTCGGGCGCCCTAATGTGGGAAAATCGACCCTTGCCAACCGGCTGATCGGCGAGGAGCGGCTCTTGACCGGTCCCGAGGCCGGGATCACCCGCGATGCGATCGCCATCGATTGGGCGTGGGGTGACCGTAGGGTCCGTCTCGTCGATACCGCGGGCCTGCGCCGCCGGTCTCGCGTCGCGGGAAAACTCGAAGAGCTGACGGTCTCTGACGCGTTGCGCGCCATCCGCTTTGCCGAGACCGTGATCCTGGTGCTCGACGCCTTGCAGCCGCTCGAACGGCAGGATCTGACGATCGCCCGGCTCGTCGCCGACGAAGGACGCGCCCCGGTGCTCGCGGCGACCAAGTGGGACGCGGTCGCCGAACCGCCGAAGGTATTGCAGCTGCTGCGCGACCGTATGTCGATATCGCTGCCCCAGCTGCAGGGTGTTGCTCTCGTCGCGGTGTCGGGGCTCACGGGTCTCGGCCTGGAGGCGATGATGAAAGCCGTCTTTGCCGCCGACGAAGTGTGGAACCGGCGTGTCGCGACCGCCGACCTCAACCGCTGGCTCGCCCACGCCCAGGAGCGCCACCCGCCGCCGCTCGTCAGCGGCCGCCGGTTGCGCTTGCGCTACATCACCCAGGTCAACACCCGCCCGCCGACCTTCGCACTCTTCGCCTCGAAGCCCGCTGACCTTCCCGATTCCTATCGCCGCTATCTTGTCAACGCGCTGCGTGAGACCTTTGACTTGCCCGGCACCCCGATCCGCATGATGCTGCGCAAGGGCAAGAACCCCTACGATCCGCGCTGACGGTGCCGCGCGCCGACCCCGCCGGCCGCTTCCCCGCACCTCCCTGAGAGCAGGGACAAAAATCGATTGGGCCCCCCAAATGGCCGAACAAATCGACGATAAAGCCAGGTATATCAAATGCTTAAACACCCAAAGGGACACTCGGCCAGCAGGGAGGCGATCGCCGGTCCTGAGGGAGGCAGCAGGGAGACTTTGGGTCGACATTTCCGCGCGGCTCGCCGGTGGAATTGTGGTTGTTAAAAACTCACTTTATAATTTGCTAAAATCGCACACAACTGACATAAAGTCAACCCCGATGGTTCGGCATCCATCGGAAACTGATAAAGGCCCTCCCCCTTGATGGGCCCTTGATGGGGGAGGGTTTGGGAGGGGGTGAGCGCGGTGCAATTTGATCGGGAAGCGCACTAGGCTCTTTCGGCTCCGGCCGCCTCGATCTCAGGACTAACCCTTGCGGAAACGGGTGTGCAAGCGGCGGGCTGCCAGGGCCCGCCTTGTAATCGCTCTCGTCATCCTGCCAAGTACCAGCTCCTTTCGCAGCGCCACGGCATGTCTATTATCGCAACGAATCGGCGTCGAAAATGGTTGCGTATATAGCCGACAATGTGATATATTGTCAATATATGAAATCTTAAAAAGCATTTTATTGATGCGATATCACAACGGCGAAGGTGCGTCATGCCCGGGCTTTCTCTCCCTGCTCCCTCCCTCAGCGATCGACCGGCCTCCCTCAGAGCCCTCCCTGACCGCTCGCCGACCGGTTCCCTAAGAGGTTGATTTCTATGGTGTTACCGGTGATCGCACGGGCGGTCTGCGGCCTCCGGTCGAATTTTCTCCCTGAGCTCAGGGAGGCGCTGCAGCGTGGGCGGAGGCTTGACGCGGGCAGGTACGACGACGCGTCCGCCGCGGGGGAGCTACCCGAGCGAGGCGATGATCTCGCGATAGGCCGCTTCGGGGAAGGCCTTCAGCGTCTTTGTCCGCACGCTGCCGAGCGAGGCGAGCACCAAAGTGAACCGGGCCACCACGGCATCGTCGGGAGCATCGTAGACAACGATCAGGTCGTATTCGCCCATCGTCATATAAACCCCTGTAAATTTGCCTCCCATGTCTTCGAGCGCCTTTTTTGCCGTATCCAGCCGGCGCGGCGAATCCTTGACTTTCTGAGCACCCTGGTCGGTCCAGTTGGCGAGCATGATGTATGTGGGCATTGCTTCCTCCCTGTTCGCCGATCGACCGCCCGCCCGTGCTGGGCGAGACGCCAGATCCTAGGAGGCCGCCTCGCCGGCAACCCGGTCGAGCTTGGCCGCCATGATGAAGTCGTTTTCGTGCAGCCCTTTGATCTTTTTTGTCTGCAGCGAGATCGTTGCGTAGCCCCAGCCAAAGCTGATCGCGGGATGGTGCGCTTCGGTTTCGGCGAGTGCCGCCGCGCGCTCGACGAACGCAAACGCCTCCCGGAAATTTTTGAAACGGTAGGTCCGCTCGATCCGCTTCGCGTCGTCGAGCAGGTCCCAGTCCGGCGCTTGAGCGTGAAAGCCGGCAGCCTCCCCCTGGGTCAGCGGGGGAATGCCGCCGCGGCACGGCGTGCAACTTTTTTCGGCGAGTGCTACTGGCATCGTTGTTCTCCTGGGGAGCAAGGTACCACGAGTAATGTAGGTAGGTGGAGGGCGGTTTGATGGCTTCTCGGTCGGCTTGCCTGGCGGTGGGCCTTCTAATCTTCTCGGTGCTGATGGGCCAAGGTGCGGCAGCGACCGCGGTGGCGATCTCCGGTGCGGGCTGGCAGGTGGTGCTCGCTGCCGGCGACGATGCCGAGCCGGTGTTCGACAACGCGACCCGCGAGCTGGGTCAGCGCCTCGCCGCAGCGGGTGTTTCGGCAAGCAATATCCACCGCCTCAGTGCAAATGCCGCCGAGTTGTCACCCGATGTCGAGCCCGCCCAGGCCAAGGTGCTGCTGCGGCGGATCGCCGAGCTGCCGGCCCGGGTGGGCGACCGGTGCCTCGTTTTTCTGACCTCGCACGGCGAGCGCGGCGCCGGTTTGTGGCTCGCCCGCTCGAACGCCGCACTCAGCCCGGACGAGCTCGCCCGGGCGCTGTCGCGGGGCTGCGCCGCGGTGCCGACGGTCGTCGTCGTCTCGGCCTGCTACAGTGGCGGCTTTGTGGCCGGCAAGATGGCAAAGCCCAATCGCATCATCCTGACGGCCGCGCGCCGCGACCGACCGTCCTTCGGCTGTCAAGTCCATCGCACTTACAATTTCTTCGACGAGTGCCTGCTCGGGGTATTGCCAAACTCGGTTACTTGGCGGGCGGCATTCGACGGGGCCAAGGGCTGTGTGCGCCAGATGGAGCATGCGCTCGGGGCGCGCCCATCCGAGCCTCAGGCCTATTTCGGCCCGGCCGTCGCGGATCTGAAGGTCGGCTTTTAGACGATCACCGTGTCACGACGATCGGCACGTTCCCCTGGCGCCGCGTGATATTGACCGCGACGTCGCCGCCGAAGCGGCGGAACAGGACATCGGCAACACCGTCTTTGGTCTGGAGGCCGCGCAGATGAAGCTGGTCGAGGAATTCCGGGAGCACCGGCCGGTCGAAGCGGATCTCGCCCGCCCCCCGATCGAAGTCGATACCAAGGCTCGCTTGAACGAGCGCGAATACGCTGGCGCTGGCCCAGGCCTGCGGGGAGCAGGCGACGGGATAAAGCGTCGGCGCATTCAGTCTGCGCCAGGGGAAGCCGCAAAACAGCTCAGGCAGCCGCCGCAAATCCATATGGCCCGCGGCCTCGAACAGCCCCCGGAAGATCTTGATGACCTCGGTCTTCAAGCCATAGCGAGCGAGACCCCGCGCGATCATCGCGTTGTCGTGCGGCCAAACCGAGCCGTTATGGTATGACATCGGGTTATAGCGTGCAGCCGAAACCGCTGCCGTGCGCACCCCCCATCCGGAAAAGCAGCCGCCGCCGAGGAGGGTCTCGGCGACCCGGCGCGCGCGTCCGGGATCGGCGATCCCGGTCAACAGCGCATGCCCGGCATTCGAGGCGATGACCCGACAGGGCTTTTTGGCCCCGTCGAGCGCAAGCGCGTAGGTCGACAAGTCTTCGCACCAAAATGCCGCTTCGAACCTTTCCCGCAAGGCTTCGGCCTGCTGCAGAAGAATGGCCGCAGCCGGATCGCCCAGGCTCGCGGCCAGCGCGGAAGCATGGCGCTTCGCCGCATAGACATAGCCCTGGACCTCGCACAACGCGATCGGACCCTCCGCCATGCGGCCATCCTCGTGGAAGATCGCGTCGTGTGAATCCTTCCAGCCCTGATTGATCAAACCGTCCGCATTCTTGCGGTGGTACTCGACGAAACCATCGCCGTCCGGATCGCCGTATCCGTCGATCCAATGCAGCGCCGCCTGCACGTGGGGCCACAGCGCTCGTACCGTCGCGAGATCCCCGGTGCGCTTGAAATATTCGCCGGTCAGCAGGATGAACAACGGCGTCGCATCGATGCTGCCGTAGTATCGGCTGAACGGCACTTCGCCGAGGCGCGCCATCTCGCCATCGCGCATCTCGTGCAGGATCTTGCCCGGCTCGGCGTCCCGCTCGGGATCCACCGCCGTCGCCTGGGTTGCCGCCAGGAACCGGAGCACTCCTTGGGCGATCGTCGGATCAATCCACAAAGTGAATAGGGCGGTCAGCAGGCCATCGCGTCCGAAAGGGGTGCTGAACCAGGGGATCCCGGCAAAGGGGTAAGGCCCGTATTCGGTGTCGGTGAGCAGCATATAGAGATCTGCGACCGAGCGGCGCGCCATCTCGTTGAACAGCGAGTTCGAGCTGTCGAGGCTGGTGGCACGCCGGCTCGTATCTCTGAGCGCGCGCCGCGCCGCGCGCAGCGAGGTATAGAAGCGCCGGACGACGGCATCGTCCTGCCCGCGTTCATCGCAGGCGATGCGGAGCACAAGCCGGGCTCCTTGCCCCGGCTTCAGCGATAGCTCGAAGATCGCCGCCGCGCTATCGAGGTGAGTCGGGGCGGGCTCGAAGACGAGGCTCGTTGTGCGCTCCATCCCGTCGAGCCCGAGGTATCGCAGCGCCACCGATGAATCCGAACGGCGCTCGGCCGAAACCTGGCCGCGATGAGCCCGGCTGTACCCGCGCACCTCGAAGAGATCGGCAAAATCGCCGGCAAACTGAATGGCAAGGTTGAGGTCGTGCGGCTGGACGTCGAAATTACGGACGAGGATGCGCTCGTAGCATGCATCATTCCAAATGAACTTGAGGCGGTTCACATGGATCAGCTCGCCGCGCAGGCCACGCGAAGCCATGCCTGGGTTGACCAGATCCACCCTCAATACTGCATTGTCCTCCTGCACATTGGAGCTAAGGAGCAATAACGGGGCGTTGTTGAGGCGGAACTCGAGCCGCGACAGATAGCGGGTATCGTGGTGGTAAATGCCGTCGGTGCTGCCGTTTACCGGGATGATATCGCCGCGACGATCAAATACCGCAAAGGTATGGCCGTGCTTGAGCGTGCGCGGGCGCCGCTCTTGGAACGAGACATTCGAGTCGATGTAGAACGCCGACGCCTCACCGGCCTCCCCTGAGACCGGTGAGGTCGGGCCGGTATTGCTCGGTGGCTCAGGCAGCGTTCGCCGCCGCCTGAGCCGCTGCCGCGGAGTTCAAGGCCCCATCCATGGCGCCGTGGCAAAGCACGGTCTCGTATGATGCGACATAGTCGCGCGCCATCCGCTCCACCGAAAAGCGTTCCTCGAAGCGGCGGCGAATCGCAACCCGATCCAGCGCCTTGGCGAGCGGCACCGCCGCGACGGCTTCATCGACATTCTCAACGATGAAGCCGGTCACGGCGTGCTCGACGATTTCCGGCAGCGAGCCGCGCCCGAAAGCGATCACCGGCGTCCCATTGGCCATCGCCTCGATAACAGCTAAACCGAACGGCTCCGGCCAATCGACCGGAAACAACAACGCTGTCGCATCGCCAAGCAAGGCCCCTTTGTCGCTATCGCCGATCTCGCCGATGAACTCGATGCGCGGATCCTTGAGTAGCGGCTTGATCTTGGTCTTGTAATAAGTGCGATCGGCTTTGTCGACCTTTGCCGCGATCGTCAGCGGCAGCCCGGCGCGGCGGGCGATCTCGATCGCCAAATCCGGGCGCTTTTCGGGGCAGATTCGGCCGATGAAGGCGAGATAGCCGCCATCGCCCCATCCCGGGGCATAAAGGCCCGTTGGCAACCCGTGATAAACTGTGCCGTACCAATTTGCCCACGGCATCGGCGTGCGTTGCGCGTTCGAGATTGACACCAGGGGCATCATCGCGAACTCGCGCATGAGCGGTGGAAGGTCCGGCAGATCAAGGCGGCCGTGCAATGTCGTCAGCGTCTTGCCCCGGTGCTGTGCGAACAGCGGAAAGTGAAGGTAATCGGTATGGAAATGGATAACGTCGAACGCCACGGCGATTCTCGCCAGGCGATACAGCGAGATGAAGTGATAGGGCAGGGGATCCCTACACTCGGGATCGAGACGCAGGGCGCGGTCACAAGGTGCCTGCAGAACCGCCTCGGTCCGCGAGTCGCCGCTGGCAAACAACGTGACCTCGTGCCCCTGTCGAACCAATTCTTCCGTTAGGTAGGACACCACACGCTCGGTGCCGCCATAGAGCTGCGGCGGGCAACTCTCGTAGAGCGGCGCAACTTGCGCAATCCTCATTTCCCGATGACCCTCGATTTGCCAAGGACCTAAACCAATCGGATGGCCGAGAGTTCCGGAGCATGCGCCGGCTCGATGCCGCCGCTCGAGGGAGCGAGGTCGATCTTCCTCATAGCCACATCCTCCATCGAGCAACATGGGTACAAGGCGCACCGGACAGCGTCCGGCACCCGTTCTGCCAAACCCCGGAATTGGGCGCTCAGCGGCCAAATATCTGGCTCTTCGAGATCCCTGTTCAAGAGCCGCCAGGCGGGTCTACGCCGCTGTTTTCGTTTGAGGAACCCAACGGTCAGACGCGCTCTGAGCCACCTCCGACGACCCTGCGCTTGAACGGTGCCGCGCGGTGACCAGATCAAGAGCCGCGGCGGACGTCGCTTAGCGGGTCTCAGGGGGTCTGCTTCGTCGGATTTTGCATCGATGACCCGATTTTTACGCTTGGCAATCGCACTTGCAGCCACCGCGTATGCTGGCGCCGCGTTTGCAGCAACCGGAATTGGCCAGATTTGGCACCAAACTCATTGGGGCGAATTCTCGGATGAATTGCTCCGGCAATTCGGCCCCGAGGCGACACGGTTGCCTCGAGCTCTCGACTTTGGTGACAGCTACGTAGATGTCGTCTTGCCTAGCCAGGTCGTTGGCGGGGTTCCGATGGTGGTGTTTTTCCAGATGGACAAGGCGTCGCATGGCCTCAAGCGGATTCAGCTCGAACGGCCGCGCCACGGTGTCAACCCGCCGGCCTTCCGAGCGATACTGGCGGCGCTGCGAAGCGACCTTGGCACGCCGGACCAGATGTGCGTCGTCCCTCCACGCCCGGCGGGCGGGTATCAGGCCGCTGCCGAAGAGCTGTGGCTGCGCAACGGCGCCGTCGTCAGTGCGATCTTTCGCGACACGACTCTCGAAGCCTTCGAAGGCTGCCTATTCGGCCCCGCCAACGGGACGTGTGGGCTGACCGGTCAGCTATTGGTGCGGATCGGTCCGCCCGGGGGCGATGGCGATCCCTGCTCCTTGGAATTGCATCGCTAGCCGCAAGGCTGGTTACGGCGTCCGTAGGAGTTGGCCACGGATCTCGCCGGGTTTGTTGGCTGCCGTGTGAAGGTTTACGTACAACTTCCCGGCTTCGAGATCGGAGACCTGCGCATCGGTCAGCGTGGCCGAACCCTTGATCGGGCTCGCCAAATCACCGCTGAACGGCACAAGGACACCGGCGTTCGCTCCCAGAGCAGCCGGGCCGTGAATATGGCCCGCCGTCGCGGGGCCGCTGAGCCCCGAATAGGTTACGGTCCAGGTCAGTGTCTTGGTGGTGGTGTCAAGAGAAGCCGTTGCGCTTCCCTTGCCGGGGCTGGTGACCGGCGGAACCTCGGCGGCGCTGGCGAGATCGGCCTTGAAGGTGATCTGGTCGGCTTGCGCGACCCCGCCAAGCAAGAAGAGCCCGACGATACTCAAAGCCAGCGACGGTGCATTGCGCATCCTTTTCCTCCCATGACACGTAACTTGTTTCTCATATACGCGAGAACAGGTCTGGACGGCTACCGTCGTGTCGGAGGTTCGTCCCACTTCGCCGGGGAGCGGGCGGTCCGCGCCACGGCCAGCATCGCCTCGCGGCAAATCGTCTCGGCGGGCAGGCCGGTCAGCTTCGTGTGCAGTTCGGCCTGCGCGATCTGGTCCAGCTCAGCGCGCAACCGCGTTTCCGTCCACAGCGCGAGCTGGCGTTTGAAATTGGCCTCTCGCTTGAAGAAGATCGGCGGGCGCGCGCTGCTCATCACCTCGGCGAGGGTCGAGCCCCCTGCCAGCCGGGCAGCAAGAACGTGCAGCCGGTGGAGATGGCGCAGCATCGCCCGGGTGACGGAGACTGGTGACTCTCCCTCTTGGAAGATCTTGCCGAGCACCCGATCGACCCTGGCTGCATCGCCCTCCGCAGCGGCCATGACCGCGTCGTCGAGCTCGATTTCGGCGCTGTCCCCAACCGAGAGCCGGGCATCCTCGAATTCGAGGCGACCGCCGTCGCCGGCATAAAGCGCGAGCTTTTCGAGTTCGGAACGAGTTACGAGGCGGTCGTTGCCGAGATGCTCGACGAGGTATTGGATTGCATCGGCACTCGCCGTTATCCGGTGCGCCCGCAATGCGTCGTCGATGACCGCGGCCCGGTCGCGCGCGGTATCGGGGTAGCAGCCGATCGCAGCGGCGCGGGGCGAGCGGTCGAACACCCGGCGCAGCGATGACGAACCCGGCAGGTCGCCGGCCTCGACGACGATAAACGCATCGCCGGGGGCTGTATCGATGAAGCCGGCAAACAACCCGGCGAGGCGATCGGCGGCGTCGCGCACGCGGACCACCCGCCGCCCGCCGATTAGGCTCATCTGAGCGCCCTCGTCGGCGAGGCGCGCGGGATCTGCTGCCAGAGCAGAGCCGCTCAGATCGGCGACCCGGAACGGGTCTTTCAGATCGGGGCAGACGGTGCGCCCGAGGGCGTCGGCGCGTTCGCTGACCAGCCCTGCGTCCGGGCCGTAGAGCAGTACTGCGCGAATTTCGCGATTCGGTCGCTGCAAGAATGCCGCAACCCGTGCCGCCGAGAGCTTCATGCCGTTTCAGCCCGATTTCGAGCCCGTCTCAGCGGCGCGCCGCTGCAGAAAAAAGGTTAATCGGTGAACGATCTCCTGGTCGAGCTCTGAGACGCACCGGTCGCGAGCGTCGTCTTCGCCGACAATGGTCGAGTATTGGTTGGGATTGAGGTCGAAGGAGTTGGCGACGTGCACCGTATTGGTGAGAAGAATGCTGCCGGTCTTAAGCTCGATCAGCTTGTAGGTCGCGTAGGCGTCGAGTTGACCGAGCGTTGCCAGACCCTGCGACTGGATGCCGAGATTGCTCAGATAAGTCGTGAGCGTGGTACTCAGCTGAAAGCGCGAGGTCGTCGGTTCGCCGGTCGGATTGAGCGAGTTGCGCAGGGCGATGGCGAGGCGCTGGCCGATCCGCTCCGAAATCGGGTCGACCTTGATCGCGCGTAGCTCGGCACTCGCCGGTTCGGTCTCGATGTCACCGTAGAGCGGCTCCCAGCCGCAGCCGAGCAACGTCAGCGGTGCAGCCGCCGCGAGGAGGGCGGCCCAGGCGCGAGGGGCCATCATCTCGGGTTACGCGACAATGTTGACGATGCGGTTCGGTACGACGATGACTTTGCGCGGAGCATGGCCTTCGAGCCAGCGCGCCACTTGCGGCAACGCGAGTGCTGCGTCCTCGACCGCGGCACTCGCCGTGTCCAGCGGGATATCCATGGTTGCCCTTAATTTGCCGTTCACCTGGACGGCCATTGTCACCTGCTCGTCGCGGATCTGCTCGGGATCGGCGCGCGGCCAGGGCTGCTCGGCGAGCAAGCCGCTGCCGCCGAGTTCTTGCCACATCTCTTCGGCGAGATGCGGCATCATCGGTCCGAGGAGCCGTACCAACGTCTCGAGCCCCTCCCGCAGTACTGCGGCGGCGCCGGGTTCCGCGACCGGCATCTCGTCGAGCGCGTTGGTCAATTCCCGAATGCGTGCCACGGCCCGATTGAAGCGAAATTTATCGAGATCGTCGGTGACCGCGGCGATCGTCTTATGGATGGTGCGGCGGATTGCCGCGACGGACGGCGGTAGGGTGGACGGCACTGTGCAACCCGGCGACGGCAACGGGACAGGCGACTCGCTGACGATCCGCCACAACCGGTTGACATAGCGCCAGATGCCCTCGATGCCGGTCTCGGTCCAGTCGAGGTCGCGCTCCGGCGGGCTGTCCGACAGCAAATACAGCCGCGCCGTGTCCGCACCATAGGTATCGACGATCGCGTCGAGGCCGACGACGTTCCGCTTGGATTTACTCATCTTTTCATGCCGCCCCGCCGTCACCGGCCGGCCGGCGCCGTCAACGCGGCGTCCGTCGGCAGCGGTCTCGACCTCCTCCGGGAACAGCCACTCGCCGGTCTCGCTCTGATAGGTCTCGTGGCAAACCATGCCTTGCGTGAAGAGCCCGGCGAAGGGTTCGTCGAGAGCGAGGTAGCCGCACTGCTTCAGTGCCCGGGTGAAGAACCGCGAATACAGCAGGTGGAGGACGGCATGCTCGACCCCGCCGATATACTGGTCGACCGGCATCCAGTAATCGACCGACTGCCGCTCGAAGGCGATCGGTGCCCGGGCCGAGCAAAAGCGCAGAAAATACCACGAGGAGTCAAAGAAGGTGTCCAACGTGTCGGTCTCGCGCCGCGCCGGCCGGCCGCAACGAGGACAGGAGACATGCTTCCATGTCGGATGGTGATCGAGCGGATTGCCCGGCATCGCGAAGTCGACATCCTCCGGAAGTGTCACCGGCAGATCCTCTTCCGGCACCGGGACGATCCCGCAGGTGTCGCAATGGACGACCGGGATCGGGCAACCCCAATAGCGCTGGCGCGAGACCCCCCAGTCGCGCAGCCGATAGACGGTCGTGCGCTCTCCGCGGCCGAGCGCCTTGAGCCGCTCGGCGGCGGCACGTTTCGCTGCGATGACCGACAGGCCGTCGAGGAAGGCGGAGTTGAAGACGGTGCCGTCATCGAGATAGGGGGTCTCGCCGATCGTGAAATTTGCCGGGTCAGCGCCGGGAGGCAGCACGACCGGGATCACCGGCAGCCGGTATTTTCGCGCGAATTCGAGGTCCCGCTGATCGTGAGCGGGACAGCCGAAAATGGCGCCGGTGCCGTACTCCATCAGCACGAAATTGGCGACCCAGATCGGGACATGCCGGCTCTCCTCAAAGGGATGCACGGCTTCGAGGCCGGTCGCATAGCCGCGTTTCTCGGCGGCCTCGATCACCGCCTCGCTGGTGCCCATGCGGTTGCATTCGGCAATGAAGGCAGCAAGCCCCGGGTCCTTCTCGGCAAGGCGCAATGCCAGCGGGTGGTTCGGCGAGAGCGCCAGGAACGAGGCGCCGAAGAGCGTGTCCTGGCGGGTCGTGAAGACCTCGATGCGCTCGTCGGTTCCGGCCATCGCGAAAAAGACGCGCGCCCCCTCCGAGCGGCCGATCCAGTTCTGTTGCATCAGCCGCACGCGCTCCGGCCACCGTTCGAGACCACCAATTGCGTCGAGAAGCTCTTCGGTAAAGTCGGTCACTCGCAGGAACCACTGCGACAGCAGCCGCTTCTCGACGATCGCGTCCGATCGCCAGCCGCGGCCGTCGATCACCTGCTCGTTGGCGAGCACCGTATTCTCGACCGGGTCCCAATTGACCCAAGACTCCTTGCGGTAGGCGAGCCCTGCCGCGAGGAAGTCGAGAAACATCTTCTGCTCGTGGCGGTAATACTCCGGATGGCAGGCGGCGATCTCGCGAGACCAATCGTAAGCAAAACCCATGCGTTCGAGCTGCGCCCGCATCGTGGCTATGTTCTCGCGGGTCCAGATCGCCGGATGGATCTTCTCGGAGATCGCGGCATTCTCCGCGGGCAGCCCGAATGCGTCCCATCCCATCGGATGGAGTACGTTGAACCCTTGCGCCCGCCGGTAGCGGGCGATCACATCGCCCATCGTGTAATTGCGCACATGCCCGACATGGAGCTTGCCGGACGGGTAGGGGAACATTTCGAGGACATAGTATTTCGGGCGGCCCGGCTCGACCTCGACCTCGAACAGCCGCCGCTCGCGCCAACGGCGCTGCCATTTCGCTTCGCTTTCCCGAAAATTGTAGCGTGACATGAGGGTTTGGAATCTTCTTTCGGTTTTGACCGCCCGCAAGCGGGCGCCGGCGTCGGCTGGACTATTTTGGGCTCGCCGTCGCCGTCCACTCGCGTTTGAGCTGACGCGCCCGGCTCAGGATCGCGTTTTCGAGATCGGTTTCGACTTGCCGCGCGATGGTGGTCTCGAGCCAGTTGCCGTCCCCGAGCCGGGCCTCGCGCGTTACCGTCACAGCTAGCGCATCGGACCGCAACGATCGCGCCAGGATGAAGACGTTGACCTTGTAGCGTTCGTTTGGCTTGCCCGCCGGCGAATACCAATCGGTGACCATCGATCCGGCGAGCGGGTCCTCCGAGGCTAACTTGACGAAATCGAGCGTGTCGAGGGCGGCCTGCCACAGAATCGGGCTGACCGTGCTCCCGGTCTGCGGGCCCGCATGCCGTTCCGATTCCTTCTTGGCGAAACCCAGGATCGTCCAGACCGTCGCCTCGGTATCGATTTCGCTCCGTTCGCTTGTCGAGGCCTGCTGGGTGTTGGACGCCACCGGCTGGGGCTGCTCGCTCGACTGGGTCGAGGCACACGCAGCAACGGCCAACGAAAGACTTGCGGCAAAGGTGGTAGACAGGCGGTAATGGTCGAAAGACATCCCGTGATCCTCGGCAAAACGGCGTCCTCGCGGCCGGAGCCAGGGAATGAGCCTTGTGCCAGGAATGGAGGCGCTATGGAAGGGGTTATCGCCGCCAATCTCGCCGCCGTCCAAAGCCGGATAGCGGCTGCCGCGGTTGCTGGCGGGCGAACGCCCACCAGCATCAATCTCGTCGCCGTCGCCAAGACCCATCCAGCGGATACGATCCGCGAGGCGCTCGCTGCCGGTCATCGCGTTTTCGGCGAGAACCGGGTTCAGGAGGCGCAGGCGAAATACCCGGAACTGCGCGCGGCATTTCCGGACCTCGCCCTGCATCTGATCGGGCCGCTGCAGACCAACAAGGTGCGCGACGCCGTGGCGCTTTTCGACGTGATCGAAAGCGTCGACCGGCCGCGGCTCGCCGAAGCCTTGGCCAAGGAGATGGAGCGCAGCGGTCGTCGCTTATCCTGCTTGATCGAGGTCAACACCGGCGAGGAACCGCAGAAAGCGGGGATTTGCCCGGCCGAGGCCGATGACTTTATTGTCGAATGCCGCGACCGGCTCGGCTTGCCGATCGAAGGCCTGATGTGCGTCCCACCGCTCGACGAGGAGCCGGCGCTGCATTTTGCGTTGTTGCGCGAGATCGCCCGGCGCACCGGGCTGGCACTCCTCAGCATGGGCATGAGCGCCGATTTCGAGAAGGCGATACGCTTTGGCGCGACCCATGTTCGGGTCGGCACCGCGATCTTCGGCACGCGCGGCGAGGGCCAATAGGCAACCTTCCGTTGCCGAGCACGTTCTCCCGGACAGGACCGCCCCTTTCCGCCTTCGTTCGCTGAGCACCCTTCCTCATGTACTTCATCGCGCTTGCCAGCGATTACGACGGCACCCTAGCCGAAGATGGCAGGGTCGCGCCGGCGACATTGAAAGCGCTCGATCTGTTGAGGCACTCTGGCCGCAAGCTGATACTCGTAACAGGGCGCGAATTGCCCGATCTACAAGAGGTCTTTCCCGAACTCGATCGGTTTGCGTTGGTGGTAGCCGAGAACGGCGCTCTGCTTTACGAGCCGGCGACTGAGACGCAGACCCTCCTGGGTACCGAGCCGCCCGTCGCCTTCATCGAACGCCTGAAAGAGCGCCGCGTTAGCCCGCTGTCGATTGGTCGATGCATCGTGGCGACCTTGGAGCCGAACGAACAAATCGTGCTGGAGACGATCCGCGAGCTCGGCCTCGAACTGCAGATCATCTTCAACAAGGGTGCGGTTATGGTGCTGCCCCCCGGCGTCAACAAGGCGACCGGTTTGGCGGCGGCTCTGGAGCGGATGAAACTCTCGCCGCTGAATGTGGTCGGCATCGGTGATGCCGAGAATGATGATGCGTTTCTGAGCGCCTGTGGTTGCGCTGTCGCGGTCGCGAATGCTCTTCCGATGGTCAAGGAAGACGCTGCGATCGTCACCGAGGCATCGCGGGGCGGCGGTGTGGCCGAGCTAATCGGGCGGCTGGTCGCCGACGATCTCGCCGACGTTGCGGCGGGGCTGGCCCATCAGCGGGTTCCACTGGTGCGAGCCTCGGACGGATCGATAATCGAACTTCATCCTTTTGCCGGCAATCTGCTGATAGCAGGGACATCCGGCGGCGGAAAATCGACATTGGCGACCGGCCTACTGGAGCGGCTTGCCGAGCGCGGCTTCCAGTTTTGCGTCATCGATCCGGAAGGGGATTACGCCGGGCTGGAAGGTGCCGTCACCGTCGGCGACACGAAAACGCCGCCCAGCCTGCGCGAAGCGATGGAGTTGCTGGAGGAGCCCGGGAGAAGTGTTGTCGTCGACCTTACCGGCATCGATCTGGCCGAGCGTCCGCGCGTCTTTGCCGAACTGATCCCCGAACTCAGCAAGCTTCGCTCGCAGACCGCTCGGCCGCACTGGCTGCTGATCGACGAGGCGCACCACCTGCTGCCCTCGGAGTTGGGGACGGCTGCTAGCCTGCCGCGTGAACTCGCTGCCAGCATTGTGGTCGCAGGCCACCCCGATCAGCTTGCGCTGCCGGTCCTCGAGGCGGTACGGCTGGTGCTTACGGTCGGTGCAAATGCGGCGGCGACCATGCGCGCCTTCTGCCAGCGAACGGGCGATGCGACGCCCCGGTTTGATGCCACGCCCCTGGAGCGTGACGAGGCCTGGTTGTGGGATCGGCGTTCGGCTGGGGCACGGCGTGTCCGCATGATCCGGCCGCACGCCCGGCGCCCTCCAGATTGCTGGTTGGGAAATTGACAATTATTCTGCTTCGTGATAGGCCTTAATATAATTATCGTATCGCACTAGCCTCGTCGGACGATCATTCGACGGCAGTGCGGTCTAGGCAATTCTCGCAGCGCTGTTACGAAACAGCGAATACAGCGGCAAAACAGCGGGCGAACTCGCTGTTTTGCCCTTCGGCGTATCACCGGCGGCCCAGGATTTGTGCGGAGAACGCGATCTCGCTCGCTGATGATTTGCGGCAAAAACAGCAAAAACAGCGGGCACCCTCGACTGGGGTCAGAGGAAATGGCCGCTACGGGTCGCCTTGGTGCGCAGATAGCGCTCGTTGTGGCCGTTTGACGGGAAGATGTGCGGCACGCGCTCCGCGACACGGATGCCGTAGCGCTCGAGCGCGGCGACTTTGTCGGGATTGTTGGTCAACAGGCGCACCGCGCCGAAGCCGAGCTGGCGCAGCATCTCTGCGGCGGGCAGGTAGACGCGCTCGTCAGCGTCGAAGCCCAACTGCTCGTTGGCATCGAGCGTGTCGAAACCGGCATCCTGCAGCTGATAGGCCCTCAGCTTGTTGACGAGGCCGATGCCGCGTCCCTCCTGGGCCAAATAGAGCAGCAACCCGTCGCCCGCGCGGGCGATCGCAGCGATCCCACCGCGCAGCTGGTCGCCGCAATCGCAGCGCAAGCTGGCGAGGAGGTCGCCGGTGAAGCACTGCGAATGCAGCCGCACCAGGACCGGCGCAGCGGGGTCCGGCACGCCGATCAGGATCGCGAGGTGTTCGGCGCCGCCATCGCGTGGCCGGAATGCGATCAAGCGGGCGTTTTCGGCATCGGCAAGCGGGACCGGGGCCTCCGCGACGCGCTCGAGGCCGGCAGCCGAATTGTTGTGGCCGAACACCGTCTTGGCGTCGATAGCGGCGAGGCCCCTGCGCCGAGCGAAGAGAGCGGCTTCGGCCGCTCCGAGGCGAACCACCAGGGCTGCCGGCAGGAGCGCTGCCAGCTTTGCCAAAGCAACGGCGGCGCGCGCGCCGCCCTTGGCGACCAACGGTGCCGGCCCGAACCCGGGCGGCTCGGCCCCGAGCGAGGCGCCGGGATCGGCGAGATTGCGGATCACCGCGGCCGGCATGTCTGACGAAACCGAGATGGTCAACGCACCAGACAATTCCGCGCGCGATGCCAGGCCCAGCGCCACGGCGCGCCGGCGGGTCAGCACGACGCGCGCCGGAGCCCGCGAGATCTCACGCAGCCGGTGCAAGTTGTCCTCGGTTACAAGCTCAGCGGCGACCGCGAGCACGCTGATCTGATCGTCGCGGATCAACACCGGCTCGCCGCGGCGGAATGCAGCGATCGCTGCGCCGAGGCTGCGGCCGGTGCTCGGCTCGGTCCCTGCGCTGTCGCTTCGCGGCGTTGCAACTGTCTTTGGCTCGGGCACCCTCTCTCTCCCTGGCGCAGGTGATCATATGGGCTGCCGGTGATTGCGCCAGCACCTTATTCGAGGTTCACTTATGCGTTCTGTAGGCGAGCTGCATGGCGACGTCGGCGGCAAACGAGTAGACAAGCAGGCCGAGCGCCGACGCGGCTACCGCCACGGCCCAGCCCGCGGGGGTCGCCGGGAGGAGCGCCGCGATTAGCGCCAGGCTCTGAACGACGGCGATCGTCTTGCGGCGGCGATCGGCGAAGGCGCGTGCGGGAAGCGGGGCACGCAAGACCGGGAACAGGCACCTTGCGACCAGGTAGAGGTAGCGCATAGCACCAATCGCCAGTACCCAGGACGGGACCGCAGCCGCCTTCACGACCGCCACCGCGAGCACCGCAATTGCAAACGCGTCGGTCTCCATGTCGAAACGCGCGCCAAAGGCCGAGGCCAATCCCTGACGGCGGGCGGCCCAGCCATCGGCGCCGTCGAGCAGCAGGGCGATGCCAGCGAGGGCGGCCAGCACCCAGCGTTCGGTCGAGCTGAGCGGGGCAGGATCGAGTGCCCGGCTGGCGATAAGGCATGCGCTCATCGCCCGAATGAGGGTGATCCGGTTTGCTGCCCCAAGGCGGGGAAACGGGTGACAGCCGGCGAGTTGCCGCTCCACGGCGACGAGAAATCCAGCGAACAGCATCAGGCCGGCCATCGCCGCCAGAGCTCGCACCGCGCCAGTGAGGACGAGCAGAGAGGCCGCCGTGCCGGCGATGCCGAAGGCGCGGACGAATACTGCGCGCGCCTCCCGGATCAGGGCGGGCGAAGATGACGGAAGCAAAGCGAGCTGGATCGACATCATCACGTGATCGGTGTATCTGGCCGATGGTGCCCGTTTGGGCCTGCGACCGACAAGGGTTCGAGCGCGAGACCCCTCCGCGAGCGGGATTATTTCGTCGATGAGTGAGGCGCGAGCGTTTTGGGTCGCTGCACCCGGCCGAGGCGAGATCCGAGTGGAGCGACTGCGGCTGCCACAGCCGGGCGAGCTGCTGATCCAGGCTCGGGCAAGCGGGATCAGCAGAGGCACCGAAACGCTTGTGTTCCGCGGCGAAGTGCCGCAAAGCGAGTGGCAGCGGATGCGCTGTCCGTTTCAGGCGGGCGAGTTCCCGGGCCCTGTCAAATACGGCTACGCAGTGGCCGGGATCGTCGAAAACGGCCCCGCCGAATGGTGCGATCGTCGCGTCTTCTGCCTTCATCCCCATCAAGACCGGTTCATTGTCCCGCATGACGCCGTCGTCCCCATTCCTGACGACGTGCCCGAAGGTCGTGCAACCCTCGCCGCCAACATGGAAACCGCCGTCAACGGGTTGTGGGACGCGATGCCGGGTCCGGGCGACCGAATTGCGGTCATCGGCGCCGGCGTCGTCGGCACCCTCGTAGCGGCGCTCGCAGCGCGGCTGCCCGGCGCAGAAGTCGAGTTGATCGATATCGATCCGAACCGTGCTGCGCTTGCGGCCGCTCTCGGTTGTGGATTTGCCGTGCCGCCGGATGCGCGGAGCGCAGCCGACCTGGTAATTCATGCAAGCGGAAATCCTGAAGGGCTTGCGACAGCGTTCGCCATCGCCGGTTTCGAGGCGACGGTGGTCGAGATGAGCTGGTACGGGACAGGGATCGTCCCGCTCGCTCTGGGCGGCGCCTTTCACTCGCGCCGGCTCATCTTGCGCTCGTCGCAGGTCGGCGCCGTTCCGGCGGTCCGCCGCGAGCGCTGGTCGCGTCGGCGCCGGTTGGAGCTCGCGCTCTCGCTGCTGCGCGATCCGCTATTCGACCTGCTGCTGTCGGGCGAAACCGATTTCGCGGCGCTGCCCGAGCTGATGGCGCGTCTTGCGCTTTCATCGGAGGGCGCCCTCTGCCATACGGTGCGTTATCCCTGATGAACGCGAGACGGCCATGTACAGCGTCACCGTCAGCCACCACGTGATGATCGCACACAGTCTCGTCGGGGCAGTGTTCGGTCCTGCCCAACAGTTGCACGGCGCAACCTTTGTAGTCGAGGCAGAGCTGCGCCGAGAGGTACTCGACGCCGATGGCATCGTTTGCGACATCGGCCGCGCGCTCGATCTGCTGAAAGCTGTGCTCGGCGAATTCGATTATCGCAATCTCGACGACTTGGCGGAATTCCGCGGCAGAAACACGACGGCCGAGTTCCTCGCTGGCGAAATCCACCGGCGGCTGACCCGGCGGATCCGCGAGGGTGCGCTGGGATCGACCGACGCCGCGGCACTGCACAGCTTGCGGGTGGTATTGCGGGAGACACCCGTCGCCTGGGCGGCCTACGACGCTCCTCTCGGATGAGCGATGAAATTGCCTTCGTCGTCCCGGGCCGGATCGATCAGCTGACCGGCGGGTATTTGTTCGAACGGCATATCGTGGAGGGCTTACGAGCGCGCGGCCGGTCGGTTCGGGTCATAGAGCTGTCGGGTCGCAATTCGACAACGGACGGTGCGATGATTGCCGCTCTACCCGACGGCACCAAGACCGTCCTGGATGGTCTTGCGCTCGCCAGTCTCCGGGAACTGGTTGCCGCGCAGGCGCACCGGGTGAGATTCATCGCCTTCGTCCACGGCCCGCTGGCGCAGGAGACGGACCTCCCGGTGGCTATGGCCCAGCGTGCCGCCCGCTACGAAGCTGAACTGCTGCGGCGGGCTTGCGGCGTCCTCTGTCCGAGCCGCCGGACGGCCGCCGCTGTAGAGGCCTACGGTATCTCACCCGAGCGGATCGCCGTCGTCCGTCCGGGGACGGAAAGGCCGGCCCGTCCTCCGCGTCCGCGGCGTGGCCCCGTCCGGTCACTGCTCTGTGTCGCGAATTTGCTGCCGCGCAAAGGGCACGTGCTGCTCGTCGAGGCGCTGGCCGGGATCCGCGATCTCGACTGGAGGCTCATCTGCATCGGGTCGCTCACGCGGGATGCCCCAACCGCGCGAGCGGTCCGCCGCAAAATTTCGGCCACCGGTCTTGACCGGCGCATCACACTCACTGGCGAATGGCCGCCGCAAAAGGTCGCGCAGGCCTATCAAGAGGCCGATGCCTTTGTCTTGCCGTCCTTCCACGAAGGCTACGGCATGGTTTATGCGGAAGCGATGGTCCACGGCTTGCCTGTGATCGCAACAACGGCGGGGGCGATCCCCGAGACCGTGCCGCATCAGGCTGGGCTGCTGGTCCCGCCCGGCAATCCGCTGGCGTTGGCACGGGCTCTTCGGCGGGTGATCGGGCAGCCGCCATTCGCCGCAAGACTGGCTGCCGGGTCGCGCGCCGCAGGGGCCCTCCTCCCTGGTTGGCCCCAGGCCACAAAAGCGTGGGAAGCCGCCTTCGACCGCTTGGCGGTCCTCCCATCGCCGCCCTGATCTAGCGCCCGCTGGCAGCCGGTGCGCGGATCCTATAGGGTAAGCCCAGCATTTGGGGATGGGCGGACGCGCTTGCCCGGATAACTACGCGGCCATACTGCAGCTCCGCGAGGAAGTTAATGAGAGCTGGTCGCAAAATCTTGATCGTCGACGATGACGTCGCGCTGCGCCAATCTCTGGCGGAACAGCTCGAGCTCAACGAGGAGTTCGTCTGCGTCGAGTGCGGAACCGCGGCACAGGCGCTCGAGGCCGCGAGGAACGAGCGTTTCGATACGGTCGTGCTCGACGTCGGGCTGCCCGACATGGATGGGCGCGAGCTGTGCCGCCTGCTGCGCGACTTCGGGGTGCTGGTGCCGATCGTGATGCTGACCGGGGCGGACAGCGATGCCGACACCGTGCACGGCCTCGAATCGGGCGCCGACGACTATGTCACAAAGCCATTTCGGTTGAGCGTCCTGTTGGCCCGCCTGCGCGCCCATCTGCGCCAGAGCGAGCATAGCGACGCTGCGGTATTCACAATTGGCCCCTATATTTTCCGACCCGGAGCCAAGCTGCTGACCGAACCGGGCGGACGGAGAAAGGTGCGATTGACCGAAAAAGAGACGGCGATCCTCAAATACCTCTACCGGGCGGGCGATCGGGCGATCGGGCGCGAAACGTTGCTCGGCGAGGTGTGGGGATACAATGCAGGCGTGACGACCCATACCCTGGAGACGCATGTCTACCGCCTGCGCCAGAAGATCGAGCGCGATCCGACCCGAGCCGAGATCCTGGTGACCGAGCCCGGCGGTTACCGTCTCGTGCCCTGAATTGGCGGCGCGTGGGCAAGCACCTCGGCAGGGTCCTCACTCGCCTGGTGACCGGACTGCGATGGTGGCCGCTGGGCTCCTGATCGCCAGCGGGGCGAATCGCGGCTACTTTGGGCTGTTGCGCGATACCGTGCTGTCGATCCGGGCGCAACATCGCGATGCGGCGATCGGGATCCTCGATTTCGGCCTCGCTGCGGAGCACCGAGAATGGCTGTTGCCAAGGGTTAGCCATCTGGTCCAGCCCGGATGGGACTTCGATTTCCCCGACCGCGAGCGCACTCCGGAAACCCGCAAAGCCCAGCTCTCGCGACCGTTTCTGCGCCGCCATTTCCCCGGTTACGATACATACCTGTGGATCGACGCGGATGCGTGGATTCAGGACTGGCGCGCGGTCGAGCTGTACCTCGCCGCAGCCGGACGCGACAAGCTGGCGATTACTCCGGAGATCGATCGCGCCTACAAGCGTCACTACAAGCGGCCCAAGATCTTTGGTAGGACGCTGAGCTGGAAATGCTATCGCGAGGCGTTCGGCTGGCGCATGGCTGACCGCCTCGGCCGCAACCCGATGGTGAATTGCGGGGTCTTCGCGCTGCATCACGACGCCCCGCATTGGGACGCCTGGGCGCGGGTTATCGAGCAGGTCGCACAGCGCACCCGGTTTTTCTACATCGAGCAAACCGCTCTCAACTACGTGATCTTTGCCGAACACCTCCCGGTCAATTTCCTGCCGGCCTATTGCAACTGGATGCCCGGAGACGCGGCCCCCGCCTTTGACGCCGCGAGGGGCATGTTTGTCGAGCCCTATGCTCCCCACGAAGTCATCGGCGTCATGCATCTCGCGGGCGAAGCAGCGAAGTCACACCTCTTTCGGCTGCGCCGGCTGGACGGCGGGGAGATGGAGACCTCGCTGCGGTACAGTGTGACCCGGGCCTTGTGCGGTCGTGAGCAGGAAGAGGCGTCTCTGCCCTGACAGCTAATGTAACCGGAGGCGCTCGGAGGCGATCTTCGCGCCTTCGGCCAGCGCCTTCAGCTTGGCCCACACGACATCCTCGGCGACACGTCCCATCCCCGCCGAGGTGTCGAAGCCGCAATCGGTGCCGGCGATAACGCGATGCGGGTCGCCGACGGCAGCAGCCACCCTTTCGATCCGGTCGGCGACCGCCTCGGGGTGCTCGACGAAGTTGGTCAGGCTGTCGATGACCCCGGCAATGATCAGCTGATCGTCATCCAGCGGCAGCTTCTGGAACACGCGGTATTCATGGGCGTGGCGCGGGTTGGCGAAGGGGAAGAAGAAGCCGCCGACCTCGGCCTGTCGGATGATCGGCAGAATGTCGGCGAGTGGCACGTCGCAATCATGCGGCCCCTCGTAATTGCCCCAGCATACATGCAGGCGCACCCGGTCGCGCGGGATGTTTTCGAGTGCCAAGTTGATCGTCGCGACGACGCGTTCGACAAAGCCCAGGAAATCGCCGAGCGGCCGGTCCTGGTAGGAGAGGTGGCGTTCGAGCGCGAGGTCGGGGCAATCCAGCTGCAACAGGTAGCCGCGGCCGACGATTGTCTCGTACTCCCCTTTGAGGGCGGTGCCGAGTGCCGCGAGATAGGCTTCTTCGCTGTCGTAATATTCGTTCTTCATCGCCCCGGCGATAATCCCGGGCGAGGGTGCGGTCAGGAAGGGTTCGACAAAATGCGCGCCGGTCTCGGCGAGTGCCGCCTGGAAATCGGCGCATTCGGTCTCGATCGCCGCCGTCCCGAGAGAGCGCACCTCGCCGATCGCTTTGGGCGGCCCCATGTTGCTGACCGCCTCTCGGACGGCGAGCTGCTGCTCCATCATTTGCTTGAAGACCGGATAGCGCAGCGCGTCGGCGCGGGTGCGGCGCTGCCAGGAGCCGCCAAATCCGCTCATCCGGTGGCGGATGTGAAGAAAGAAGCCCTCGCGCTGCTGCTCGCCATTGTTGCCGATGTCGATGCCGGCGTCTGTCTGTTTGCGCACGATCCCGCGCAGCGCCGCCTGGCCAAGCCTCTCGAGCTCGGCCGGATCGACGGATTCGCCTCGTGCCCGGCGCACAAAGAGCCGGGTGAGTTCGGGCGGGCGCGGCAGGCTGCCGGTGTGGGTCGTCAGGATCCTGTCTTCACTGCGGCGCATCGTCACTCCTTTCAGGCCTTTAACAGCCATCTCCGCAGTCTACCTCGCAAATGCCACGGCGCCAGCCGAAGGATCGCGGAACAAGTCTCTTGTCGCCAGGGCGTCGGCTCCGTAAACTACGCGCCTCGTTGCAACAACTGAAAGGAGGTGATCCTGTGTCAAGCCACCAACCGCGGTCTTCCGCTGCCGTGACCAGGATCCCCGTCCGCACGGAGATCCTTGCCTGAGGGCAACGGCTCGCGGCCGCGAAGGCCGCCGGTTTTCGGTGGAAGGGCCGCCCCTCGGGGCGGCCCTTCTCATTTGGCGCCGCTGGCCTTACAAATTCGTCGAGACCGCTTCCGGCCGAGGAGAGAAGGGCATGCCCGACACCCTGACGACCAATTCGCCGATCATCGCCGCCTATCGCGCCGCGACGCCGGGCTCGGCGGCCGCCTCGGAGAAGGCGAGCCGGCTCTTTCCCAGCGGCGTCACCCATGATTCGCGCTACATCGAGCCCTATGGGCTCTACATCACCCGGGCCCAAGGTCCGCGCAAATGGGATATCGACGGCCATTGCTACGTCGACTATTTCGGTGGCCACGGCGCGCTGCTCCTCGGCCATTGCCATCCGAGGGTCGTCGAAGCGGTCCAGCGGCAGATCGAGCGTGGCACCCATTTCGGCGCCTCGCACGAGACCGAGATCGCCTGGGCCGAATGGGTCATGAAGCTCGTTCCCTCGGCCGAGCGAGTGCGCTTCACCTCCTCGGGCACCGAGGCGACGATGATGGCGGTGCGGCTCGCCCGCGCCTTCACCGGCAAATCGAAGCTGATCCGCTTCAAGCACCATTTCCACGGCTGGCACGACCACATGACCTCGGGCTATGCCAGCCATTTCGACGGCAGCCCAACGCCCGGCGTCCTGCCGGGGGTCGCGGGCGAGCTGCTGCTGGCCGAGCAGAACGATCCCGAGGGGCTCGCCCGGCTGCTCGAAACCAACAACGACGTCGCCGCAGCGATCATCGAGCCAACCGGCGCCCATGGTGCGCAGCTTCCGATCGACCCGAAATTCCTGACCGAGCTGCGTGAATTGACCCGTCAACACGGCGTGGTGCTGATCTTCGACGAGGTCGTTACCGGCTTCCGGGTGTCGCCGGGCGGGGCGCAGGCCGAATACGGCATCCGGCCCGATCTGACGACCTTGGCCAAGATCCTCGCCGGCGGTTTGCCGGGCGGGGCGATCGCCGGGCGCAAGGACATCCTCGATCTTCTCGACTTTCAGGTCACCAAATCCGCCGACCGCGAGAAAATCACTCATCAGGGCACGTTCAACGCCAATCCGCTGTCAGCCGCGGCCGGGGTCGCGGCCCTCGAGATCGTCGGCACGACCGATGCCTGCGCCCGGGCCAACCGCTACGCCGACGATTTGCGCCGCCGGATCAATGAGGTGTTCGAAGAGGAGCACGTGCCCTGGGCGGCCTACGGCATGTTTTCGAACTTTCATATCTTTACCAACCCTGACCAGCGGGCAATCGTCCCGACCCGCTTTGACCCGCTCGCGCAGCCGGCAGCCTCCCTCACCGGCAAAAGCCAGGCCGGTCTGGTGCACAAATTCCGCCTGGCGATGATGACCGGCGGCGTCGACTTCAGCGGCAGCCCGGGCGGCATCACCTCGGCGACCCATGGCGAGGTCGAGCTCGAGGACACCGTAACCGCCCTGCGCAAGACCGTCCGCATGCTAAAGCAAGAGGGCGAGATCTAGCGCTGGCGTGCTCACGCAATTCCGCTGCCGAACAGGGGAAAAATCGCATCGAAGCCCCGGCCGATGCCAAAAATAGCAAACTAATCATATGGTTATGACAAAATGGCGGACGCTTCTTAGACGCCCTGGCAGGGAAGCTTTGACAAATTTCTGACGCCAAAATCTCTGAAAAAGCGTCATGGCAGGGGAATTCGAAAGACGCATTTCCTGGCCTAACGAAGCTCGGGGCGAGGGGCTGGTGCCGTCTGAGCGCGCGTCAGAGCACTCTCGGCCGGATGGACGCAAAGACCAGCCAACAGGTGAACCATTGATGCGAATTTATCAAAAAAATACTAGATTAATCCGGATTTGTCAACGTTAGTGTTACGGGATCGCGGCGAAGGCCTCGACCTGCACCAGGAAATCTGGGCTGGCCAATTGCGGCACGGGGACCGTCGCGCTCTTCGGTGAAGGCGGGCCGAAATAGCGCTCGCGCAAATCGGCGTATTTGTCGAATTCGGCCGGCTGCGTAACATAGCTCACCGTAAAGACGACGTCCTTGGCCTTGGCACCACCGGCATCGAGGCACGCGTCGACGTTTTTTCCGACCTGCTCGATCTGCGCCCGCATATCGCCCTTGCCGACGAGATTGCCGGCCGCGTCGCGCGCGACCTGCCCGGCGACGACGACCCAATGCCCACCGTCGCGCAGTGCAACCTTGGTCGTCGGCGGAGAAGCAGCGCAGGGCGGCCCGACGATGACCGGCTCCGACAATTCGCTAACGGCCTGCCAGTTGGCGTCAGCCCGCTTGATGTATTCCTCGGCCTTTTCCCGCCATACCTGCAGCCAATATTGGTTGTGCGTCAAATAGAGTTTGCCGTCGACGATGGCCCAAGCCTCGGGATCGACCGTATCCTTGTGCGCCTCCGCCTCGTTCGACGTACCCATGGCGCAGTAGCCATCATATTGCGGTGCGAAGCGGTTCGGATCCTTGACGAACAGATCACGGTGCTCGCCGCTGGCAAAACGCCAGCGTAACTTGTGCCACAAATATTCGAATTCAGACTTACCCTGGACGGGTTTCCCGTCGGTGAAATAAGCGACCGTGTCATAGCCGCTGATCGACAGCTTTGGTTCTTCGCTTCGCGCAGCAGACACGAGGACGGTAGCGAACAACAACCCGACCATCGCCGCGGACGGCCTCAGTCGCGGTAGGCAAAGCTCCCGCATGGCCTTCTTCCTTGGGTTTGACCAGACTTTTCGTCATGATTACGAAAACGAGTATAGTGCACGTCGCCCGCTGTAGGGTCAAACGCATGAGCGATGTGCATCAGCTTTAACATTCGGCCCATCGCTTAAGGTCGATGGCCGAGATCCTCGAACCCAGCGCCCGGAAACGGAAACTCGCCGCTATTCTGCACGCGGATGTAGTCGGCTTCAGCCGCCTGATGGGCGAGGATGAGGCAGGCACGCATCGTGCGCTCGGTGAGCTCCGCCGCGCCGTCGACCCGCTGATCGCAGCCCATGGTGGGCGGATAGTCGGCACGGCAGGCGACAGCTTGCTGGCGGATTTTTCGAGCGTTGTCGACGCGCTGAGCTGCGCCATCGAGATGCAGCAGGCAGCGCGTGCCATCAATGACCCCATTCCCCCTGAGCGCCGCCTGGAGCTGCGGATTGGCGTCAATCTCGGCGACGTCATCATCGACGGCGAAGACATCTTTGGCGATGGCGTCAACATTGCCGCCCGACTCGAGGCGCTTGCCCAGCCCGGTACCATTTGCATCTCACAAACCGTATACGAGCACGTCAAAAACAAGCTGGATCTAGATTACCGCCCGCTCGGCAGCCATCGCGTCAAGAATATCGCCGAACCCGTTCGCGCTTATGCCGTGGGCATAGAAGTCGCGACACCACGGCTGAAAAAGAGGTTGCGACCTCTTATGCTCGTTGTAGGGGTCACTGTACTCGTCGTGGCCGGCCTTGTTGGGTGGGAGCTTCACGTCGGCGCAGGTGGAGAGCTATTCGGGCTTGGCACCGCCCCCAAGCCGGTCGAGGTCGCGAGCTTGACCGCGCCCAATCGCCTCGCCGGGCGTCCCTCGGTGGCGGTGCTGCCGTTCAAGAACCTGTCGGGCGAGGCCGGCCAGGATTTCTTTAGCGACGGGATCACCGAGGACGTCATTACGGCGCTCGGCCGCTTCTCAAACCTGCTCGTCATCGCCAAATCCGCTAGCTTCCCCTTCAAAGGCTCGAATGCTTCCCCTGCCGAGATCGGGCGGCTTCTGGACGCGCGTTACCTGCTCGACGGCAGCATTCGCCGCGCCGGCAGTCGGGTTCGCGTTACCGCCGCGTTGACCGAGGCCCCAACCGGGCGGCAAGTCTGGTCCGAAACATACGATGCCGAGGTCGACAATATCTTCGCCGTGCAGGACGATATCGCCAAGCGCGTCGTCGGCGCAGCCGCTGTAAAGCTCACCCGCTTTGAGCGGGAGCGCGCTCTGGCAAAACCTACCAGTAGTCTCGTGGCGTACGAATACGTGCTGCGTGGTCGTGAGTTTTTTGAGCATGCAACGCGCGACGATAACGACGAGGCAAGCGAGCTCTTTCAGCGCGCCATTGATCTCGATCCTAATTACGCCGAGGCCTATGCAGCACTCGGCGGCTCGCATTACGAGGCCGTCGTGTCAGGGTGGTCCCAATTTCGTGAGGAAGAGCTCGAACGTGCGGAGGCGTTCGCACAGAAAGCGCTGGCGCTGGATCCGGCAACGACGCGCGCTTATCGCGTGCTCGCCGATATCAATCTTTTTAGGAAACGGTACGATCTCGCGCTGGGGCAACTTGACCGCGCGCTCGAAATTAACCCAAGCGACGTGGACAACATTGCTCACCGCGGGACTCTCTTAGTGTGGGCGGGCAGAGCCGCGGAAGCATTACCGTGGCTGGAAGGTGCACTCCGTTTTGACCGCCCCAAAGGCCTCGCAGCCGGAAGGCTCTGTATGGCGTATTATTTTCTCCGCCGGTACAGCGACGCCGTCGATGCTTGCGACCGCGCCCTTTCCCGCAACCCAGGACGCAACACCCAGATGCTCACGCATCCGGTGCTTGCGGCCACTTACGCGGAACTGGGCCGACAGCAGGACGCGGAGGGTGAGCGCGCCATTGTCGCACGTTTATGGCCATTCCTCGATGCCCGGACTTTCGCCGCCCAATTCGGCACACCGGAGGCGCGCGACCACATGCTGGAGGGGTTGAAAAAGGCCGGATTTCGCTGAGGCGAGGCCTCCTTCGGTTATTTAACCGCGGCGAAGACCATGACCTCGACGAGATTGTCGGGGGCGGAAAGCCCGCCCTTTTGAACGATCGTCCGAGCCGGTGGAGGGCTACCGAAATACTGCTTGCGCAGGTCGGCGTATTTCGCGAGCTGATCGGGGTCGGCGACATAAGTGCGGGTCTCGATGATGTCGGAAAGGCTTGCCCCCGCCACCTTCAGGCAGGCCTCGACCTTCTTGCCGATCTGCTCCAGCTGCGCCTGCATGTCGCCCTTGCCGATGATGTTGCCGCTCTCGTCGCGCGCTGCCTCGGGGCCGACGACAACCCAGTGACCGCCGTCGCGCAGCGCGACGAGCGTCGAGGGCGGGGAGGCGGCGCAGGGTGGTCCGAGGATCACCGGCTCCGCTAGATCCTTGACCGCTGCCCAATTCTCGTCAGCTGGTTTGATGTATTTGGCGGGGTTCTGCTGCCAGGTCTCCATCGCTTGGCGCATATGAGTGAGATAGAGCTTGCCGTCGACGATCGCCCAAGCCTCGGGATCAACCGTGTCTTTGTGTCCCGCCTCGCCAGCCGCCGCGCCCATCGCGCAATACCCGTCGTATTGCGGGGCGTAGCGGTCCGGTTCTTTGGAGAACATTTCGCGGTGTGCGTTGTCGGCAAAGCGCCAGCGCAACTTATGCCACGAATATTCGAATTCGGACTTACCCGGAACGGGTTTCCCTTCAGTGAAATAAGCAACCGGATCGTAGCCGCTGATCGACAGCTTGGGTTCGTCGCCCCGCGCGGTAGGTACAAGGACCGTTGCGAACAACAACCCAACCAGGGCTGCGGACGGCTTCAGTCGCGATGGATAAACCCCCCACATAACCTTCCTCCCTGGCGCACCCGGCGGCGCTCAAGACTTTTCGTCGCGCTTGGTAAACGAGGTATACTGCGCGTTGTCTGCGGTGAGGTCAAACGAATTGGCCATGTGCGCTAGCTCCAAATATTTGGCTCATCATCTGATCGTCTGAAGACCGATGGCTGAAATCCTCGAATTCAGCTCTCAGAAGCGGAAACTCGCCGCCATTCTGCACGCGGATGTGGTCGGGTTCAGCCGGCTGATGGGCGAGGATGAGGCAGGCACGCATCAAGCGCTGGGCAAGCTCCGCCGCGCCGTCGATCCGCTGATCGCGGCGCATGGCGGGCGGATCGTCGGCACCGCAGGCGACAGCCTGCTGGCGGATTTTTCGAGCGTGGTCGATGCGTTGAGCTGCGCCGTCGAGATGCAGCGGACCGCGCATGCGGTCAACGATCCTATCCCGCCCGAGCGCCGTCTCCAGCTGCGGATCGGTGTCAACCTCGGCGACGTGATCGTCGATGGGGACAACATCTTCGGCGATGGCGTCAACATTGCCGCCCGGCTCGAGGCTCTTGCCAAGCCCGGCACCGTCTGCATTTCGCAAACCGTCTACGAGCACGTCAGGAACAAGCTCGATCTCGATTACCGCCCGCTCGGCAGCCATCGCGTCAAGAATATCGCCGAGCCGGTTCGCGCTTACGCAGTAGGCGTACCGGCTGCGGCGCCCCGGCCAAGGAGAGGGCGGCGACCTCTTGTGGCCGGCGCGGCGGCCACTGCCCTCGTCGCGGCCGGCCTTATCGCCTGGACGTTTTACGCGGGTGCAGGCCGAGAGCTATTCGGGTTCGGTGCCGCCCCCAAGCCGGTCGAAGTGGGGACCCTCGCCGCTCCGGCCCGCCTCGCCGGGCGCCCTTCGGTGGCGGTGCTGCCTTTCAAGAATCTGTCGGGCGATGCCAGCCAGGATTTCTTTAATGACGGGGTCACCGAGGACGTCATCAGCGCCCTTGGCCGCTTCTCTAACCTGCTCGTCGCGGCTAAATCAGCGAGCTTCCAGTTCAAGGGTCGGAGCCTGGCGCCGGCCGAGATCGGCCGCCTGGTCGATGCGCGCTACCTGCTCGAAGGGAGCATCCGCCGTGCCGGTGACCGTATTCGGGTCAACGTCGAATTGACCGAGGCAGCGACCGGGCTGCACGTCTGGTCCGAAACCTACGATGCCGAGGTGAGGGACATCTTCGCCGTGCAGGAGGACATCGCGGGGCGTGTCGTCGGCGGGGCAGCCGTCAAGCTCACCCGGTTCGAGCGGGAGCGCGTCCTTGCCAAACCCACCAACAGCCTCGCCGCCTACGAATACGTGCTGCACGGTCGCGAGTTCCTGTCGCATCCGACCCGCGACCAGAACGACGAGGCGCAGAAGATGTTCCTGCGCGCAATCGACCTCGACCCGAGCTACGCTGCCGCCTATGCGGCGCTCGGAGAGGCGTATTACGAGACCGTCGTATCGGGATGGACGGAATTTCGCGAGGAAGAGATCGAGCGCGCCGAGTCGCTCGCGCAAAAAGCGCTAACGCTCGATCCCGCCACGACCAGCGCCTACCGACTGCTCTCCTCCACCAACATGTACAGAAGACGGTATGATCTCGCACTTGGGCAGATCGACCGCGCGCTCGAGATCAACCCCAGCGATGCGGAAAGCTACTTCCAGCGCGGAAATATTTTGGTGTGGGCAGGCAGAGCCGCGGAGGCCATGCCGTGGCTCGAAGGCTCGCTTCGCTTTGACCGTGCCCATACCCTGACATCTCAAGACCTATGTGTGGCGTATTATTTCCTCAGCCGCTACGGCGAAGCCATCGAGGCCGGTGATCGTACACTCGCCCGCAGCTCCGGACGCAGCGTCCAGATGACTACGCGTCCATTTGTTGCCGCCGCTTATGCCCAGTTGGGCAGGAACCAGAATGCTGACAGCGAGCGCGCCATCCTCGCGCGTCTCTGGCCGTTCTTCGATGCACGGACTTTCGCGGCACAATTCGGCACGCAAGAGGCGCGCGACCATATTCTCGAAGGGCTGAAAAAGGCCGGATTTCGCTGATCGCCGGCGCGTTCGCGCGGGACGGCTCGTGACCAAGCGAACCCAATTCGGGCTCGCTGCTGCGCGTCAATTGATGGCGGCGACCGCCTCCATCTCGACGAGGAAATCAGGACCGGCGAGATGATCCACCTTGACCGTGGTGCTGGTCGGCAATTCCGGACCGAGGTAGCGCGCCCGCATGTCGGCGTTCTTTGAGAACGCGTCGGTGTCGGTGACGTAGGCTCTCGTCAAGATAATATCGGACGCGTTTGCCCCAGCGACCTTGAGACAGGTTTGAATATTCTTGCCGACCTGCTCGATTTGCGCCCGCATGTCACCCTTGCCGACGAGATTGCCTTCCTGGTCAACCGCCGTTTGCCCGACGAGGATGACTTGCCGCCCGCCGCCGTTTACCGAGACCACAACAGGCGGTACAGACGGCGAGTGATCACGACACGGCTGTCCGATGATTGTCGGCTCGGGCAGGGTCTTAATGGTTGGCCAGTTCGCGTCGGCCGTTTTGATTCTTTCAGCCGCGTTCTGGCTCCATCTGCCCAATGAACGAGTGGTGTGCGTGAGATAAAGCTTGCCGTCGACGATCGCCCAGGCCTCGGGATCGACTGTATCCTTGTGTGGTGCGTCCGAGGACACGCCTCCAGCGCAATAGCCATCGTATTGCGGCGCATAACGATGCGGATCTCCGACGAATAGATCGCGGTGGCCGGCGCTGGCAAAGCGCCAGCGCGCATCGTGCCACACGAGCTCGAATTCGGTCAGGCCCGGGACGGGCTTCCCGTCGGTGAAATATGCGACCGGATCATAGCCGCTGATCGCGAGCCTCGCTTCATCGCCGCGGGCCGTCGGCGCAGCAAGCAACAGCCCGAGAAGCGCGGCGGACGGCACCAATCGAGAAAAGCAAGCCCACATGACGCACCTCGTGAGTTGCGAAACGGCACCAACTCGCCATCGTCAGCTCATTCCCACATCAAGTACAATGCGAGACGTTCGCCGCCGGGTCAAACGCATCGCCGACTGATGGCTAGTATCCTCGAGCCTGCCTCCCGCAAGCGCAAGCTCGCCGCGATCCTTCATGCGGACGTGGTCGGGTACAGCCGGCTGATGGGCGAGGATGAAGCGGGCACCCATCAGGCGCTTGGCGAGCTCCGCCGGGCCGTCGACCCACTGATCGCGGCTCATGGCGGGCGGATCGTCGGCACGGCGGGCGACAGCGTGCTCGCGGATTTTTCGAGTGTAGTCGACGCGCTCAACTGCGCCGTCGACATGCAACGGGTCGCGCGTGCAGCCAGCGAGCCTGTCCCGCAGCAGCGCCGCCTCGAGCTGCGGATCGGGGTCAACCTCGGCGATGTCATCGTCGACGGCGACAACATCTTTGGGGATGGAGTCAACATCGCCGTGCGGCTCGAAGGGCTCGCGCGACCCGGGACAATTTGCATTTCGCACACGGTTTACGACCAGGTCAGAAACAAGCTCGATCTAGATTACCGCCCGCTCGGCAGCCATCGTGTCAAGAACATCGCCGACCCCGTCCGCGCTTATGCCGTGGGGGTCCCGGCAGCGGCGCCCCCGCCGACCAGACGCCGGAGAACGCTTATCGTCACGGCTGGGGCCGCCGCGCTCGCCGTCGTCGGCCTGGTCGCATGGGCGTTTCACGCGGGTGGAGGCCGCGAGCTGCTCGGTCTCGGCTCTACGCCCAAGCCGATCGAAGTCGCGAGCCTTGCCGCTCCCGCCCGCCTCGCGGGCCGCCCCTCAGT
>Ga0210407_10000369_pt1 | contig 52851 bp, 47 predicted proteins | sample IncBWC27MmetaG_FD_150860 | JGI IMG/M metagenome (GOLD analysis project Ga0210407, IMG submission 150860) | Forest soil microbial communities from Barre Woods Harvard Forest LTER site, Petersham, Massachusetts, United States - Inc-BW-C-27-M | ecosystem: Environmental > Terrestrial > Soil >...
AGGCCTCTTTCGCGAGGAGCTTGTCCTGGTGACGCCTCGCTCAGTTCGAGGCATTGAAGATCTTTCCTCGATCAACGAATTGAAAACCATTGTCTTCCGCGTCGGCTGCTCATACCGAACAAAGCTGGAAAACCTGCTGAACAAGGTTGGAATACTCGTTGCGCAGCCTTTGGAATTCGGTTCGATCGAAGCGATTCTAGGCTGCGTGGCCGCGGGGGTCGGGATCACATTGTTGCCCAAGGGGGTAGTCGTCCAGGCTTGGCGAGACGGTCAGGTTGCCGTGCATGAATTGGAGCCCGAGTTTGCTGAAGTGGAGACCGTGTTCATTCGGCGCACGGACGCCTACGTGTCCAGTGCGCTCTCGGCTTTCCTTCAAACTGTGCGACCAGCTACCGAATTGCATGTAGCCGTCGCCGAACGGCCTTATTCAGCGAAGGTGGTACCTATGCCGCAGGGTTAGCCCTCTCCTCCGAGCGAGTTCTCCATACCGCTCGCTGACCAGGGCGCCCTCGAGCGCATAAAAAAGTACGGGTCGAACACAAAAAAGTAGCTCGCCAAGCTTGGATCTGGACGAGGGGTCGCCGTTGGCCCGACGAAAGAACTCCGAGATCTACGCTGGAGCCGAAATTGCGAGCCATCGTCAGACCAGCAACCTGGCATCGATTTTTTCTTCAATAGACGCGGACCGATGTCCTTTCGGTCAATACGGATGTCTTGGTATGCGGATCCGGTTCGCATGCCTACCAATTCGCCTGAATTGATGGATTCGGCTTCTGAGTGACGATACTTCGCTCGATCCTGCCAGGTGAGGTCGTTTCCAAAATCAGACGGTTTTCAAAGTAAGCCGAGCAATCTGCGTCACAGATTGCCCTCTCGAATCTATTCGTTTGATGATCGCAATTGATGCGGGCACGATCCTTGACGCGACAAAAGCCAGATTAATCGCATTAGATTCGGTCGGGGAAAACGCACATGCTGATGAAAAATTCGACGTCCCCTTCTACGGTAAATGCGATCGCCGGCTTTGCTGACCGAGCTGTTTCGGCATCCCTGAAGTCTGACGCGCGCAAGCTCTACAAGCGAAACATTCTGGATAGCTTGGGGTGCGCGATCTCTGCACTTCCCGGAGCGCCGTTTGCGGCGTTGCGCGACCAGTTTGCGGAGTATCGGTCCGGCGGATCGTGCACGCTGATCGGTGGCGGTAAGACGGCGCCGGATCAGGCGGCGTTGTTCAACTCCGGGCTAGTCAGATATGTCGACCTGCTCGACAGCTACATGTCGCCAGGCGGACTCTGTCACCCTAGCGACAATTTCGGCGCGATCCTGGCTGCCGCGGAACACGCGAAGGCGTCCGGCGAGGACTTCATGCTTGCTCTTGCGGTCGCCTATGAGATCCAGTGCCGGTTCACCGCCGTCGTACCTGTGATGGCAAAGGGATTCAACCATGCCATTCAGCTCGCAATTTCCGCCGCCGCGGGAGCAGGGAAGCTGTTCGGGCTGACCGGCGAGCAGATCGCGCATGCTATCTCGATCGCGACTGTTGACAACATTTCCCTCACCTGCGTCCACGTCGAACCAGTATCGCAGTGGAAGGGCTTTTCTCCTGGAATGACGGGCATGCGTGCGGTCTATTCCGCGTCGCTCGCCAAGCGCGGTTTCACCGGTCCGTCCGGACTTTTCGAAGGTCCAAACGGTTTGCTGCGGATGTTTGACCAGAAGATCGATGTTGACTGGTCAGACGACTCTCTTGAGATAATCAAGAGGACGATCATGAAGAAGTTCTGTTCGCTCATTCACGGTCAGCCGGTTCTGGAGGTCGTGCTCAAGTTGAAGCGCGAAAATGGCTTGACGGCAGATGACGTTGAGACCGTCCGCTGCGACATCTTCCAATCGGGCTTCGACATCGCGGGTGGAGGTGCGTTCGGTCCAAAAGATAGGCCGCAGACGAAGGAACAAGCGGATTACAATCTGAAGTACCTGATTGCAGCTGCGCTTCTGGACGACGAGGTCGGACCGGCCCAACTTGAGCAGGCGCGTGTCCAGGCCGCCGACGCCCAGGCCCTGCTGAACAGGGTAGAGATTCGTCCGGACGACGCCTTCACCGCAAGATATCCGCACGAACTGAGCACGCGTATCACCATCAAGACCAAAGGCGGTCGCTCTTTCGATCGCGAACAGGTGGGATATGAGGGCGGTCTCGGTAATCCATTGTCATGGGAGCGTGCAGTCGAGAAGTTCAATTGGCTCAGCGAGCCTTTCGCGGACGCTGAGCTACGCCGAAACATCGTCGACGCAGTCGTGAAGATCGACGAACGGCCCATCGCCGATTTGATGGGTCTCCTTGGGAAAGTTAATCCCAAGCCCGTCTATCCGGCAATCCATGCGGGAATTCAATAATCGTTCACGTCAACTCAGGAGGATTCCGATGTCAATGATTTCTTGCGACATGCGGTACGGCCGCTCGGACGAGCAGAAACGCGCTCTTTCAGCAGGCTTGATGCGCGTCATCGGTCAAGCAACTGGCGAACCCCCCGACAATATCTTTTTTGTCATCAGGGAAGGGCGGGGCATCAACTTCGTGGAGCACGGGCAACATTTACCCGAGTTCGTCGAAGGCAACGCCAACGACAAAGAGCTGATCGCTCGTTTGAAATGAGAAAGCGGAGGTATCTATGCCCTATATTGAGTGTCATATTGCCGCCGGCCTCACGAAGGCTCGCAAGACGCAGTTGATCCGCGACATCGTTCAAGTCACGCACGAGTCCATCGGGTCCGATCCGAAGATCATCAATGTTCTTCTGTTTGAGCATCCGGCCGACAACATGAGCATTTCCGGACGAATTCACGGTGAAGAGGCTCCGAGTCAGGCCGCTAAAAAGGCGCGAGCTTGAGCCCTGTGCAATTGTGGGTGCTCAGGTAGGGCAGACCGCCCGAATGCGATCCGCTGCACATGATGTCGAGTTATCGAGCGATGCACGGTGCGAGCTGCATCGCTCGATTTGACTACGACATGCTCATCCGCCCGCATTCCTTGAAGAGTGTTGAAAGATCAAGATGAGCAATGGCCTAAGCGCACCAGGGCAGCGAATTCGCTCCTTGACGACTCGTGGCATAATTGTCCCGCTGAAGTTTACGCTGGGAACGAGTGCGGCGGTCATTAAGGCTGTACCGCTGCTGCTTGTTGATTTGCTCAACGAAGACGGTGTAACCGGCAGGGCCTATACGTTTTGCTACCGGCCTTCGGGTGCGATTGCCATATCATCTCATCTGTCTGAAGCGATCGATGTGGTGAAGGGTAACAGTGTGACGCCCTTTGATGTGACACAGACCCTTTCACGCAAATTTGCGTTGCTCGGAGTAACCGGCTCCGTCCGGATGGCGCTCTCCCTGATCGATATGGCGATGTGGGACGCGATAGCGCAGATGCAGGGACTTCCGCTTTCCTCGCTACTCGGATCCAGCCCGAAGCCGCTTTCGGCTTACGACAGCCGCGGTCTGGGGCTGATGGATCTGGATCGCCTTACTGAAGAAACAAAAGCCTTACTTGAGACCGGTCTTCGGGCGGTAAAGATTCGACTGGGATACCCGTCTCTTTTCGAGGACATGGCCGCTTTGGACGCGGTGCGCATGAGTATTTCCCGCGACGATGTTGAGATCATGGTGGACTACAATCAGGCGCTGACACCCGCGGAGGCGATCCGTCGCGGTCGGGAGTTGGAGAAGGAAGGAATCTATTGGCTGGAAGAGCCGATTGCTCACGAGGATTATGAGGCGAGCGCCGCGGTGGCCCGCGAATTGAGAGTTCCACTGCAGATCGGCGAGAACTTCAACGGCCCGGAAGGCTTACTCCGTGCCATTCGCGTGCAGGCGAGCGACTACGTGATGCCCGATGTGGCGCGGATTGGTGGCGTAACCGGCTGGCTGCACGCAGCTGGCGTGGCCGCAGCCCACAACATCGAAATGTCGTCACATCTGATGCCTGAAATCAGCGCCCACCTCCTTTGTGCGACACCCACGGCCCATTGGCTTGAGTACGTTGATTGGGCAGATGCGGTTATCGAGGAGCCGCTGGAGATTCGCGACGGAATGGTTCTTACGTCAGAGAGGATTGGCAGCGGGATTTCATGGGACGAAGCCAAGCTAAAGCGGCTTGCGACGATTTGAGTTCGCCCAAAGAGGATCGCCACGCCATCGCTTCCGAAACGCGTGAGTTCCTTGCGGAGCTGCATCCAGTCAGGCGCAAGGTAGAGATTAAAGATATCATCGACGCGATCCTGTTTCTGGAAAGCGCCACCTTGATGAAGGCGGGTCCCGCGCGTCGACCAATGGCCAACCGGTCATTGCCAGCGATCAGGGACAAAGCCAGCAGGAGACGTACAACGCGCCGATGGTCAACATTTAGATCACGCGGGAGGGGACGCTTCCGGGGGTATACGCGCGTGACGCGCGAACAGACGGCACTGCTGATCGAGGGCGTGAGCAGGCTTCTTCTCGACGTCTTGAACAAGTCCATGAACTCGACGTTCGTAGTCATCGACGAACTCGACGTCGAGAACTGGGATCGGGAGGTCTTCCTGTCGAGGAATGCCGAAAGCGAATGGCTGCCTCGGCCCATGTCACCGATACCAAGCTCGTGGGCGTCGCGAAGGAATGAGCACAGGGCTTATACCGCTTCCCATGACGGCTGTCGTTCTCGCCGGCTAAAGTTCGGCAGTTCCTGAAAGGTAACCCATGGCGCATTGGCCTGATGACCGTATCCAGAGGCTTTTCAACATCAAGCTCCCGATCATTCAGGCGCCGATGGCCGGATCCAGCACGACGGAGATGGCTATCGCGGTTGCTGTTGCAGGTGGACTCGGATCCTTACCGTCCGCGCAGATGACGCCGGCTCAGCTTACGGAAGCGTTGATCAAATTCAGGACGGCTACTGCCGCTCCCGTCAACGTGAACTTCTTCTGCCATGCTCCGGCAGTAAATGATCCAATTGTCGATCGCCAATGGCGCAAGCAATTGGAACCCTACTACATCCAGTTCGGTATCGATCGCGAGGTGCAGCTGGCTTCCGCAAATCGTGCCCCCTTCGATGACGCATATTGCGCGGTCGTTGAGGCCCTCCGGCCCGAGGTGGTCAGCTTCCATTTCGGGCTACCCAGCTATCAGTTGCTCGATCGGGTGAGGAGCACCGGCGCGAAGATCATCTCGTCCGCGACGACGGTGAGAGAGGCCGTCTGGCTGGAGGGGCATGGATGCGATGCCGTGATCGCAATGGGGGTTGAAGCAGGTGGTCACCGCGGCAACTTCCTTACCGATGACATGGCCACTCAAGTTGGAACGATGTCGCTGTTGCCCCAGGTGGTCGATGCCGTCAAAGTGCCTGTCATTGCGGCCGGAGGAATCGCGGATGGGCGCGGGATAGTTGCGGCATTCTCCCTTGGTGCAGCTGCCGTCCAAATCGGAACGGCTTACCTTTTCTCGCCGGAAGCGAAGGTCTCGAAGATCCACCGGGAAGCGCTGGAAAATATCTCGGACGACGGGACCGCCGTGACCAACGTTTTCACGGGCCGGCCTGCGCGCGGAGTCCTGAACCGACTCATTCGCGAGATCGGTCCGCTGTCGCCTTTGGCGCCTGCCTTTCCTTTCGCGGCAGGAGGTCTCGCACCTTTGCGCGCGAAGGCAGAAGCCGTGGGCTCGGGAGATTTTACGAACCTCTGGTCAGGACAGTCGGCCCGACTGTCGCCCCGCTTGCCGTCGGGCCAACTTACCGAGAAGCTTGCGGCAGATGCCCTCTCGCATTTTAGCCGGCTCGCCGCGAGCACGCAGTGACCACGAATATGGCTTCTTTTCGGACGTAAAGAAGGACCGGAGCGACAATGATCGCCAGGGCCAGGGCGGCAGCGGCGAACGCTCCTTCCAGGAGAAGAGGTCCAACGAGCCGCACCGAAGTACTAGGCATGATTACCGTCTGAGTTTATCAGCAGAGCCTAGGCAGCGAGATTCCAGCGATCGTTTTGGCCGATACCGGCTCTCTGAAAGATTCGTCGGCTACAACAAAACGTGGTTTGGCCGCCAAGCGATATGAGTGCCAATTTGCCGCGCGTTCCGCTTGTTCATTCGATGGCGGCGTAATGAGATGATCAGATCGGGGAAACGTTATGGATAGAAGGAATCTTTTGAAGACGGTTACGTTGGCGGGATCGGCTCTTGCAGTGCCGACCCTTGTCGCGCCGACCTTGGCGGACGACAAGACCGCAACCGCACCGTGGATCCAAAAGTTCGCGGCGACCTTGAGTGCGCACGACCTCACGGCATTCGCAGCGCTGTTCTCGGAGAATTACGTCAACCATCAGGTCAGCGCGGCCGCGCCGCCGCCGCCACCGGGCAAGTCGCCGAAGCAAGGGACAGTAGCAGTCTTTACTGCACGGCTGGCTGGAATACCGGACCTCAAGGTAGAGGTCGAGGCCACGGTCGCGTCCGGCAATATTGCGGCCGCAAGCTTCGTCTATAGCGGCACCCATAACGGCCCGCTCGCGGGAGTTGCGCCCACCGGTCGCGCGCTCCGATTCACTTCCTGCGATATTTTCAGGGTTCAAGACGGCTTGATTGTCGAGCATTGGGGCATGGGCGATCTCGCCGGAGTAGCGGCGCAGTTGAAGGCCTGACCAGCGGGCTGTTTAAGCCTTCGCCTCTACGTGACAAGAGTCAAATCTCCTCGGGAGACGCCCCGGCTAAAACGGGCTGTGTCAACCGAGGGGATTGTCGCGCTATATGCAGCACCGCTGGATTTCAGGAGCCCAGCATTAAGCGCCGCCGGGACACTAGATTTCGAGCCCGACGGCGTAAGTTTTTTTGGCGACCGGTTAAACTAGTGCCCTCTGTGGTCAGCCGCAGCCACACCCAAAATCTATCCCGAGTTCCTCCAGGTCCAAGCGTCGGGCTTCGACGAGCTAGAGCTCTCCCGTGAGGAATTGAGCGCGTCCGAGACCAAACGACCAATCCTCGTCCGTGTTCGTTACGAACGTGACGACAACGTCGCTTGGTGCGATCCGGCATACGGCCTCCAGCTTCTCCGCCAGCATTTTATAAAACGCCTGCTTCATGGAGCGACTGCGAGGGCGGGTCGTGACTTGAAGGACCAGCATGTTTGGGGTCCGCTTGATCCCTAGACCGGTATCTTCGATGATCATTCTGGATGGCGCACGCTCCTGACGATTTGATAGCGGTCGCGCTCGGGCACGTCGAATGATTGCACCAGAACCTCATGGGTGACGTCCAGTATCATATTGATCTGATTTTCCGAACGCCCTTGAACCAGATCGAAGTACAAAAGCGGTATCATCATTCTCCTTGCCACCTTAAAGGACGTTGCCCAGTGTGTCCGCCAAGCCAGGGCAAGACGGACGCCGTATTCGATTTTTTTTAAACCGACGGATTCATCGCTGCCTTCGGCGAACCGTGCCCGCTGCCGGGATCGCAGGGGGCACAGTCGTTACGATCAAGACATGTTGGGCATTACGAATTCGGCACCAGCTCGAATGCCGGTTGGCCAGCGGCTCGTGATCGTTTTCAGCCGGGTATAGAAGCGAACACCTTCCGGGCCGTGCATGTAGTGGTCGCCGAAGATCGACGCTTTCCATCCACCGAAGGAATGAAACGCCATCGGCACCGGGATCGGAATGTTGATTCCGACCATACCAATCTTGATTTGGTGCGCAAATTCCCGAGCCGCGTCGCCATCGCGCGTGAAGATCGATGTGCCGTTGCCGAACTCGTGCTCGTTGATCATCCGTGCAGCGGTGTTGTAGTCGGGGGCGCGGGCGACAGCCAGGACGGGGCCAAAGATTTCTTCCTTGTAGATCTTCATGTTTGGCGTGACATGATCAAACAGTGACCCGCCGATGAAGTAGCCGTCCTGGTAACCTTGCATCTTGAAGCTGCGGCCGTCGATTAGCAATTTTGCACCCTCAGCGACCCCCGCGTCGATGTAGCCCCGTACCTTGTCCAAATGCTGCTTCGTGACGAGCGGACCCATTTCCGCCTCTGGGTCGGTGCCAGGTCCGATTTTCAGGTTGCGAATCTTCGGCTCCAACGCGGAGATCAACCTGTTCGCGGTGGTTTCGCCCACCGGGACCGCGACGGAAATCGCCATGCAGCGTTCGCCGGCGGAGCCAAAGGCGGCGCCCATCAGAGCGTCGGTCGCCTGGTCCATGTCGGCATCGGGCATGATGATCATATGGTTCTTGGCACCGCCCAGTGCCTGACAGCGCTTTCCTGTCACCGCGGCCGTTTCATAAATGTACCGCGCGATCGGGGTCGATCCCACGAAGCTGATTGCCGAGATGTCGGGATGATGCAGCAGCGCATCGACGGTTTCCTTGTCGCCGTGGACCACGCTGAATACGCCATCGGGAAGGCCTGCTTCCTTGAGCCACTCCGCGACGATCAGTGACGCCGATGGGTCTCTTTCGGACGGCTTCAGGATAAAGGCGTTTCCACAGGCCAGTGCGACGGGAAACATCCACATCGGCACCATCGCGGGAAAATTGAAGGGAGTAATGCCGGCGACCACGCCGAGAGGATGACGTGAAGAGTAGCTATCGACGCGAGTTCCGACGTTGTCGGTGAACTCACCCTTCAACAGCTGCGGGGCCGCGGTCGCGAATTCCACGACCTCCATGCCCCGCTGAATTTCACCGACGGCGTCCGAGTGGACCTTTCCATGCTCGGCAACGATGACGTCCGCGAGTTCGTTGACACGTTCCTCGAGAATTCGGAGGAAGCGGTTCAGAATCCTGGCTCGCCGCAACGGCGTCGTCGCCGCCCACTTTGGCGCAGCCTTTGTTGCCGCGGCGACAGCATCCGCGACGTCCGCGGCGTTCGCGATCGGTACTAATCCCGTCTGCTCGCCTGTCGCGGGATTGAAGACAGATGACGTTCGCCCGTTGCGGCCAGAGACCTGCTTGCCATTGATGAAGTGCTTGACTTGTGTGACCACGACTACCTCCTTGTTTCCATCAACCTGACATAAAGTGCTTAAGTTTACAGATGAACGGCAAATACCGCGGATTGGTTGTGCATAAATTGAAGTCAGAGGAACTGGCGGCGTGTCATCTTGGAAGCGGCAAAGACGCACGGGCGGGATTCTCGGCACGACGTTCAGTGTGAACTACGCGCCTGGCTGCTGACGTTAGCGTAGCACTGCTTCCCAAAAGCGCTGCCGCTCAGTGGCACTTGGCATAGTTTCCTCACCTGTTCTTTCGGTTGGCTTTTTAGAACTCCCCTTGCACGTTGAAGCATCCCACCGCTGGAAAGTCGTGGTAAGGAGGTTGCTGGAAAAGAATGGCCCGTCCGCTAAGGACATCAAGCGATTAAATGTGATCGAGATATCGCTGTGGGAGATTGACTATCGAGCTGCTGGGATAATGGTCAAAAAATTGCATGACCGCGGTCAGGAAGATCTTCGAAATCCAGGCGATACGATCCGGCCTACAAGAATCCGACTCGCTTCGGTCAATTTGGAAGCACTTCGCGGACAGAAGTGCGCGAGCGCCTCCCTTACCTTGTCTCGAAATCAGGTTCGATGACTGGCACATGCATCCGACCCCTACCTTACGTAGTTGCGTAACGTCCGTGCAACGCGCCAATCGGCACGCGTTGAACCGCAGACATCGTCTCGCTCCGCGGGACGTTAGCGGCGCCGATAAGGTCCACTCATTTTTTGCGTTGAAGAATACTGGTTATCGCAGGACAAGCACTCATCAAGCGGTCCAAGAGGTCTAGCGAACCTAACTTCGGCCAACACGTCAGGCCGAAGGTAATGTCGATCGTTGGGACCGCGCTCGAGACGCTAATCACCAGTGTGGCACAGACATGCACTCGATCTGTTTCGCTTTACGTCAGCTTGGTAAAGTACCGCATGAACGGTCAGACCTCACCACTGCAAGTGTTGGCGATGGTGCTCCGGTTGGCACGTTGAATTGGCGATCGCTTGCAGCCTGCGTGTCGGTCGTACACGACAAGTCAACCGACGAAATTGGCAGCGCTCCAAGTGCAGAAGCCTGCAGGTCAGCGGCGGATGCCGCTGGGGCTTCGTTGCCACTTGCCCGCGCTGCATTGAAGCTGCGGTCGTGCGAAGTCTAGGTAAAATGGAACAAAATGACTGGAATCATCTTCACGATACCAAGCGAAAGCGCCCCAATTTAGCTGAGATTTGTGAGGGGTAAGCGAGCCGGTCTCAGATGCCGCGTCGGATTTCGCGCGTACCGCGGCCGAGCTTCCGGCGCAGCAGCGAGCGCAGCGTCACACCTTCAGCATAGCCGACTTCGGCGGCGATCTGATCGACGCTGGCCTGGCTGGTCTTGAGCAGGTGCACAGCGCGCTCGATCCGCAGGTCCTGGAGGTATTCGAGCGGCGATTTGCCCAACACACTCTGCATCCGACGCGCCAGCGTTCGTTTACTGGTGGCGAGCGCCACCGCAGCCTGATCCAGCGAGAATCCCTCGGCCAGACGCTGCCGTGCCCAGGGCTCGAACTTGGTTACCAGCGGATCGGCGTGGACTAGGTGGCCAGGGATTGCGTAGGGCGCCTGCGAGGCGCGCGCGTCCGCCACCAGATACTTTGCCGTGAGGTCTGCTAGTTCGGGGTTGGCGCGCCGGATCAGGGTGAGCGCCAGGTCCAGATGGCTAAGCGCCGCACCGGCGGTGAAAACCGTGTTGGACTGCACGACGATTTGCGACTCGTCGAGTCGTACACGCGGATAGCGCTGCCGGAACAAAGATGCCAACCACCAGGTGGTCGTGGCCTCTTCGCCGTCGAGCAGGGCCGCTTCCGCCAGCACGAAGGTGCCAACACAGGCGGCCGCGGTCAGCGCGCCGCGTCCCGACCACTTGCGTAGCACTGCGCCGGCTTCGCGTACCTCGCCGCCGGCGAGCGCCTGAACCAACACCTCCGGCATGATCCGGTTGATGGCAGGCATCACCACCGCATCCGGTGTCTGTGCGCGCGTTGCCGAGGTCACCGGCACGCTCAGGCCCTGCGCGGTTGTGACGGTCTTTCGTAGGCCTACCACCTTCGTCTGGAAGGGCAGCGCGGAAATGTCACTCATTTTCGCCAGCGCGTTGGCGATGTCGAAGGCGTCAAGCACCGCGGCCAGACCGGTGTCGAACACGCCATTGAGAGCAAGGATGTGAATACGCATGGCTAGAACGATATCAGAATCGACATGTTTGCCAACACTGCAATCGCGGCTTCCTCTCTGCTCAGCAGATTAAGATTCCCGAAAAATCGGCCACAAACAAGAGCCATGTTGGCTAGATCGGTATCAAAAATGGCAATCCTGCCAATACTTCCGGAGCGCTCTTTCTCGTAAGTTTCCGCGGCGTTGGAGCCCCCCGTAATCATCGAGTGGAGGAGAATAATGACGATCAAGTACGGGTTATTGGTCCGGCTGGAAGCCAAGCCGGGCAAGGAGCAGACGGTGGCGGACTTCCTTGCCGCCGGCGTTGAAATGACAAACCGGGAGGCGGGCACGCCGATCTGGTTTGCTCTCAAGCTCTCGCCGACAACGTTTGGTGTGTTCGACGCCTTTGCCAGCGAAGAGGATCGCCAGGCACATCTCGGCGGCAACATGGCCAAATCCCTGATGTCGCGCGTCGACGAAATGCTGGCAAAGCCGCCGTCAGTCGAGCCTGTCGATATTCTGGGAATGAAGAACAAGCTGGCCTGATGTCTTTGCGCCCGGCGGGTCGGGCGCAAAGACCTACCTGCATCAATCAGGTTGGCCATCACCGGTGAACAAATGCCCATGCCGGAATGGTCACACCAAGTAATGGGCAAAATGAAACACCTGGAGAATCAAATGTCTATTCTGCGAAAGACTTCCGCCACTGTCCTCATGATCGCCATGAGCGGCACGATGGCTCACGCCCAGACGAAGCCAGCTGCGAAGGACGTCGTCATTGTCCATGGCGCACTGGCGGATGGTTCTGGCTGGCGCGCCATCTACGACATCCTGAACAAGGACGGCTTCCATGTGACTATCGTGCAGGAGCCGCTCACCGGCCTCGCCGAGGACGTGGATGCTACCAAACGCGTCATCGATCAGCAGACGGGGCCCGTCGTGCTAGTCGGCCACAGCTATGGCGGCTCGGTGATCACGGAAGCGGGCAACGACCCCAAGGTCAGCGCTCTCGTCTATGTAGCCGCCCTGCAGCCCGATAAGGGGGAGGCCAGCGGCCAGCTTATGTCGAAGTTTGCTGCGCCAAACGATGCCATGCGGGCAGCCACCAATCGGACCGCACCGGACGTCAAGTATTTCTACATCCCGGCGGCGAAGTTCCGGGAAACCTATGCCGCCGACGTCCCGGCGGCGGAGGCTAAGTTCATGTCGGACTCGCAGCAGCAGCTTGCCGAGAAGGCCATGGGCGCGCCTCTCACCGAGGCTGCATGGCACAACAAGCCCACCTACGCCATCCTAACCACCAAGGATCGCGTGATAAGCCCTGAGCTTCAGCGTTGGATGTATCAACGCTCGGGCGCCAAGGTTACCGAATTGGCCGCAAGCCACGCTGTCTTTGTCTCTCAGCCGGAAGCGGTCGCCCGTGTGATCGAGGCCGCCGCAAAGTAGACGATTAACTGGTGATCGCACCGCTGATCACCGCATTCGTCAAGAGCGCACATACTTCGCGGTTCACCAACACGCAAAGTATGTGCGCTCGGCGGTCGTTGGCTCTCGAATACTGGCCTGGGATCATTGGTCTGGGTTCAAATGTGGACCTAGAGGCACATCCCGCTTTGGCCCGACGAGCAAATGCAAGGCTGTCGCTCGTTAAGCCCAGATGAAACTTATCGCTTCACTCTGGCTGCAAATAAATCCCATCGACCGGGGATGCCTTTGAGCTCATATGCTCCGCGTTTGTCGAACTTCAGTCCTGCGCCAGCTACGAGATCCGAGACCACGCGGGATACGAGGACTTCCTCGGGCCCGGAATTTGCCATTACCCGCGCCGCGGCGTGGACCGCGATGCCACCGATATCGCGGCCTCTGACCTCGATTTCTCCAGTGTGCAGACCCGAACGCAGGGGTAAGCCAATCTGTTTGGCTGCCGCCGAAAATGCTAGCGCGCAACGTACGGCGCGACCGGGTCCATCGAAGGTGGCGAGAATGCCGTCACCGGTGTTCTTGATCAGGTTGCCACGGTGTCTTTCAACCGTCTGGCGCGCCAGCTGATCATGACTGTCCAGTAACCGACGCCAGTTCTGATCGCCCATTTCGGCAGCGCGGCGAGTTGAGTCGACGATGTCGGTGAACAACACGGTCGCCAGGATGCGCTCCAGATCGGTCGATTCAGTCTCGCGATGCCCGGTGATGAACTCTTCGATGTCGCCGAGCAATGCCTCTACGTCGCCCGACCAGAAGGCATGATCGCCGCCGGGATACTCGATATATTTGGCACCGGGAATTTGCGCCGCGAAGTCGCGTCCCAGCTGGACCGGGACCAGTGCGTCGGCTGCCCGGTGCAGCACAAGTGTCGGTACGCGCACGGCTGGAAGGATATGGCCAACGTCAATTTGGAAGTTTAACAACTGCATGGCCTTCATTGCGCCGGGGCTGGCCGACAGGCGCTCAAATTTGGCAAACTTCGCAACCGCGTCGGGGTCGGACGCCCTGCTGGCTATTACACCTTTCATCAGGGCGCCGGTCCCCCAATATTTCATCTGCTCCTGAGCGATCACCTGTGGGTCGGCGCCCGGAAAAAGCTCCGGGTAGCGGACAAACGCTCCGAACAAAGCGAGGTGTGAAACGCGTTCGGGATAGGATGCAGCAAACATTGCGCTCATTGCGCAACCCTCGGAAAAGCCGAGCAGAGCAGCACGTTGTGCGCGAACGGAGTCTAGAACAGCTCGAACGTCATCCATGCGCTCTTCGAGCGTGGCGGCGCCTGATATCCTGTCCGACAGTCCCTGGCCACGCTTGTCAAAGGTGATGACGCGGGCGAATTTTGATAGACGTTGCAAGAACGCCGTATACCCGGGCATTTCATGCAAGAACTCGACGTGCGAAATGGCTCCGGGGATGGCGATGATGTCGATGGGACCATCTCCCATGATCTGATAAGCGACGCTTACATCCCCGCTCATCGCGTAACGCGTTAGTGGCAATTCTGAATAACTCATCGGATGACCGTCCCCGGTGGGCTTGCTTCTATCGGCGCCATGGTAACACCGCCCAAATTGCTACGCGAGTTCTGTTCCGGTCGTTCGCATCGTTGTGACGACGTCCGTTTCTCGCGGACCTTCCGCGGAGTCCGCTGTGGCGGGTTGGAGGCGGTGAGGGGTGGCCACGGCGTGGGAATACTCCACGACTACGCGGCACGACAATTTCCGGAGCTTAAGCGGTTGCTACCAGAGATCCGCTTCGTGAGAAACTACTGGCTGGTTTTGCATCCCGACACCCATCATGCGCACAGAGTGTCGGAAGTGCATGCACACATCGTGGCAAGCGTACACTCGGCACGCCGAGAGTTCACAAACTGACTGCAATTCATGCCTCGTGCGTTTACACGGCCGCGCACTGTTCCAATTTCCGAAACAGAAGCTGCCGACCAGCGACCGTTCGAATGCGCTCAGATGGCGCTATGTATGGTCGGTCAGACGTGGACCGTCTGGCGGAGAGCAGTCAGGTCGTCCGCTGATTAATGGGAGCCACCACCATGGGAACAGAACAGAAAGTCGCCGTCATCACCGGTGCATCGCAGGGCTTCGGCGCTGAGCTTGTGAAGGCATATCGCGACCGCAACTACCGAGTGATCGCCAATTCCCGGTCCATCAAGCCGAGCAAAGATTCGGACATCCTGAACATCGCCGGAGACGTGGCCGATCCGAAGACAGCAGACCGCATCGTCGAGGAAGGTTTGGCACGTTTCGGACGCATCGACACTCTGATCAACAATGCTGGCATCTTCATTGCAAAGCCGCTGGTTGACTATACCGAGGAAGACTACGCTTCGGTACTTGCGACCAATCTTGGCGGCTTCTTCAGGATCACCAAGCGCGTCGCAGCCGAAATGCTAAAGCAGGGGTCGGGTCACATCGTGCAGATCACGACCAGCCTTATCGACCACGCCAACAGCAACGTTCCGTCGGTCCTCGCCTCCATGACCAAAGGTGGGCTGAACGCAGCCACAAAGTCCCTGGCGATCGAGTATGCAAAAAAGGGAGTTCGGGTCAACGCCGTCGCGCCAGGCGTCATGAAGACGCCGATGCATAAGCCCGAAACACATGAGTTCAAGGCGAAGCTGCACCCGATGGGACGCATGGGAGAAATTCAGGACATCGTCGACGCGGTCATGTTTCTGGAAAACGCCCCCTTTGTCACCGGTGAGATCCTGCACGTCGACGGTGGCCAGAGCGCCGGTCATTGAGCAAAGAGGAGAAGCGGCTAGGCCGCTGCTCTCCTATCCCGGCAAACTTCGGGTCGACAAGGTCGTCGTACAACTGGAAGCGACCCGAATGTTCCGTCGCCTGTCCACCATTCGTTGATCCAAGTTGAGGAACACTTACCGGGCGTCTGTTGCCGTGGCTCCGGGAGTATCGCGGACTCAGGTCTTTCAATCGAACCGGTACTTCGCCGACCGGGCATTTGGGTTGTAAAATCAACTCTGTCTGCTTTGGGCTCAGACGCCATCAGTTCGGGTTCGTTGATTGCTTCGGCCCAATGAAGGCCGAGAAGGGACGCAGCCCGACGCGAATGCCAACGGGTCGGAATCGTCGGTGCATGTTTGCGACTGAAACACAACGGCCAGCGTCTTGGGGAGAGTTAACATGCAGGGCACAGCTGCTCAGGATCTGAAGAAGGGGCCGCTCGAAGGCATCACGGTCGTCGATTTCTCGCGGGTGTTGGCCGGACCGTTTTGCACTATGGTGCTTGCCGACCTCGGTGCGCGCGTCATCAAGATCGAGAAGTTTGGCACTGGTGACGATACGCGCGCCTTTGGCCCGTTTGTCGATGATGAATCGGCCTACTTCATGTGCTTCAACCGCGGCAAGGAAAGCATCGTTCTCGATATTAAGTCGCCGCGCGATAGGGAGTTGCTCGAACGGCTGCTTGACCGGGCCGACATCGTTGTGGAGAACTTTCGCCCAGGTGTTATGGACCGTCTTGGTTATGGCGCCGAACGGCTGGCCAAGACCCACCCACACATCGTCTACGCGTCGATTTCGGGATTTGGCCATACTGGGCCATTCAGTGACCTGCCGGGCTACGACATGGTTGTGCAAGCCATGGGTGGCGTAATGAGCTTGACCGGATGGCCGGATGGTCCGCCTTCACGCGTCGGGACTAGTTTTGGAGATCTCGGGGCTGCGCTTTTCGCTACCATCGGAATTTTATCCGCCCTTTATAAACGAGCTCAAAACGCACAGGGAACGCGTGTTGATATTGGCATGCTTGACTGTCAGGCGGCGCTGATGGAGACGGCACTGGCTCGTTATGACGTGGAAGGCAAGGTACCTGGTCGTACCGGCGACAGTCACCCTTCACTAGCCCCTTTCGAAAGCTTCGCCGCAAAGGATGGTCGCGTCATCATAGCCGCGGGTAACGACACGCTTTTCATGTTGATGGCGGATGCGCTTGGATCGCCCGCGTTGGCACTCGATCCGCGATTTATGACTAACGATATGCGTTGCAGCAACCGCCCCGCGATGATCACGGCCATTGAGGCGATCACCACGCGAGAGCCAGTTGAGCATTGGGTCGCAAAGCTCAACGAAGCCGGCGTCCCTTGCTCGCCGATCAATACGATCGATAAATTGTTCGATCATCCACAGCTGAAGGCCCGGAATATGATCGTGAAGGTGAAAGGTCAAGGCGATCGGTATATTCGGACTGCAGGAAATCCCATCCGTATCGTTGGATATGCGGATAACGATGTCGAAACGCCAGCCGTTGCACCCGGGCTCAATCAACACCGCGAAGCTATTCTGAACGAGCTCATGGCGGCTCACGGTGCATACTCGAACGCCGCACCCGACGATACCGCGTCGACCAGGATCGATGCATCCGGTTCACTACCGCGAGCGGCTGAATGACACGGATATCTCCCAAACGCAGGAAACAGGCCATGAGCAGTACGGTTGCAACGATCCGCAAAGACAGCACGGAACCCTCAGAGCAGTCAGCCGCGGGATCCGAGACCAACTCGCTACAGACGATTATCGTCGAGCGTCGCGATCGTGTCGGCCTCATTACCTTGAATCGGCCTAAGAGCTTGAACGCTCTGAACGCTCAAGTTGCGGTCGAGACACTCGCTGCCTTGAAGGCATTCGATGTGGATGATCGGATCGGGGCTATTGTGATTACCGGTAGTACGCGCGCATTCGCGGCTGGTGCAGATATCGCTGAAATGGCGGAGAAGCCATTTACCAGTTTCTATATGAGCGACTTTCTGGCCCCATGGGACGAAATCAAAACCATCTCCAAGCCAATCATCGCTGCCGTTGGCGGCTTTGCGCTTGGCGGTGGCTGCGAACTCGCGATGCTCTGCGATTTCATTATTGCGTCCGAGGACGCCCAATTCGGTCAACCGGAGATCAAGCTCGGTATCTTGCCCGGTATGGGGGGGTCGCAGCGGCTGACGCATGCGGTCGGAAAATCGCTTGCGATGGATCTCATCCTTACCGGCCGTTCCATCGGAGCGGCCGAGGCGAAGGCTCTCGGTCTCGTTGCGCGCGTCGTACCGAACACCGACCTTCTGCAGGTTGCGCTGGAAGCCGCGCATACGATTGCCGGCTACAACGCGCCAGCAGTGAAGATGGCCAAGGGAGCGGTCAATCGGGCGTTCGAGGCGCCACTTTCTGAGGGGGTGCGCCATGAGCGTCTTCTGTTCCAGGCCGCCTTCGCGACGGAAGGGCAGAAGGAGGGTATGAACGCATTCGTCAACAAGCGGGCCCCGGTCTTCCGCCACCGCTGAGATACTCAGCGCTTCAGGCGATTGCTGCGGCGGGTTATCTCGGGGCACGCAGGCACATTGGGTGCGCCTCGCAGCGCATAAGTCCAACAATTGGAGAAAGCGTTGGTTACGAACATCGAATTGGACGGCGACTACGATTATATTGTCGTGGGAGCCGGATCTGCGGGGTGCGTTGTCGCGAACCGATTATCGGTCAATCGTAGCAGCCGTGTTCTGGTTCTGGAAGCGGGTGGCAACGACAACTGGATCTGGTTTCATATTCCGGTCGGCTATCTCTTCGCCATCGGCAATCCGCGGTCGGACTGGATGTTCGAGACAGAGAGTGAACCGGGCCTCAACGGCCGGTCGCTGAAATATCCGCGCGGCAAGGTGGTTGGCGGTTCGTCCGCGATCAATGCCATGATTTCCATGCGCGGACAGGCGTTAGACTACGATCACTGGCGACAACTCGGTCTCACTGGTTGGGGCTGGGACGATGTACGTCCAGTATTCAAGCGTCTTGATGACCATTTTCTCGGCGAATCTGAACATCATGGAGTCGGTGGCGAGTGGCGTGTGGAGCGACCGCGCGTGAAGTGGGATATACTCGACAACGTGGCGAAAGCGGCCGTCGAGATGGGTGTCCCAATGACATCGAACTTCAATACCGGAGACAACACCGGTGTCGGCTACTTCCACGTCAATCAGAAGCGTGGCTTTCGCTGGTCGTCGGCGCGCGGCTTCCTGAAGCCGGCGCTTAATCGCGCCAACTTGCGCCTTGAAACAGGGGTTTTGGTCGAGAAGGTGTTGTTCGACGGCAAGCGCGCCGTGGGTGTCCGATTTCGGCAGCATGGACGCACGGTCGAGGTTCGCGCGAAAGGCGAGGTCATCCTGTCTGCCGGCTCTATCGGTTCGCCCCAGATTCTCCAACTTTCCGGTGTCGGGCCAGCTGAGTGGCTCCGCGAATTTGGCGTCACCGTTGTAGCCGACAGGCCTGGCATTGGTCGCAATCTGCAAGATCACCTGCAGCAAAGGGCCATATACCGGGTTCACGGCATCAAGACGCTCAATGAAACCTATCACTCGCTGGCCGGGCGCGCGCTGATGGGCATCGAATACGCGCTGTTCCGGCGCGGCCCTCTCACTATGCCGCCATCCCAGCTTGGAATTTTCACGACCTCATCGCCTGACTTCGACCGCCCAAACATCCAGTTTCACGTTCAGCCACTCTCACTCGATAAGTTTGGTGATCCGTTGCATCGCTTTCCAGCGATCACGGTTGCAGCCTGCAATCTTCGCCCGACGTCCCGCGGCACCGTGCGCTTGCGGTCGGCTGACCCTTCGGCGAAACCAGTGATCGCACCGAACTATCTTTCGACCGACGAGGATCGACGCGTCGCCGCCGATGCGATTCGGGTTACTCGCCGTCTGATGAAGCAGGAGGCGCTTCGCCGTTTTCGTCCGGAGGAGTATCTTCCAGGGCCATCGATCGATGACAGCGATGCCGCCCTTGCCAGGGCCGCCGGCGATATCGGAACGACGATCTTTCATCCCGTCGGCACGGCGAAAATGGGATTGGAGCACGATCCCTCGGCGGTCGTTGATAAGCATCTACGGGTAATCGGGCTCGATGGACTGCGCGTCATCGATGCATCGGTAATGCCGACTATCACCTCGGGCAACACGAATACGCCGACAATCATGATTGCAGACAAGGGTGCACGGTGCGTCTTGTCGGACGCTCAACATCACCTGCTCTAAGGTCAGATCCATAGACTTCGGTCGTGTGCAAGAAGAAAGGATCCGACCGAAGTCGGATCCAGGTGCTCGCACGGAGAATGCTCACGCCGTGGAGGGGAAAAGACCGCTGGTCACCAACCGCCGGGCGACGAAATCGATGATACGCCGATCTCGCACAAAAACCGTGGTGAACGTCGGAATAGTTGTTCGCCGATGAACTTCCTCCTCGAGAGGACGACCCAATTCGGGGCGTTTGATCGAGGTGGCATTACACTGCCAAAAGCCGTCGGCGGTATGACTTGAACGTCGGTCCCAGCATCAGCTGTGGAGATGGAAGACCTTGTTCATGATTTGCCACTTGCCATCCAATTTCAACAACGTGAACATGTCCGTAAAGCGTGATCCCGTCCAGTTGTCGATTTCCAAACGCACGTTCGCGATCGTGCCAACGACGTCGATTTCTGAAATGCGGGATTTGATTCCCGTGGCGGGCCCGTTCGAGTCGTTCCAGTCGTAGAGTCCCTGAATAGGTCCTGCAAACAGATCAGTTCCCACATATCCAAAAATCGTAGCGTCCTTGTGGAAGGCGGGTTTCATATCGCTTCCCTTGCCTGATTTTGCGCCGTCCAGATAGTGTTGAACGACCTTTGTGATGGCTTCATAGTCGCCCAAATTCGTAGCCGTGCCGCTCATCGATTTACTCCCTTGTGGTGCCTACCAGCAGCGCCATAACCCGAAGTGGAAAACAGCCGCCGGCGCTCCTAACTGCCGGCGCTATCGCAGTAGGAACTCGCCTGCAATTTCCGGGAATAACCTAGTAAAGCGGGAGTCCTCATCACAGCGCCGGTGCAGGCAAACCCGATGGTACCGGTTCGCAGCTGATGTTGAGCTTGCGGCACCGTCCCGCATCCGCGGCCAATAAAATTGCCGAGGTCGTATCGCATGGTGTGCCGGGCTGAAGAGTAGGTCAGTTGTGGTCGACTCCACTTCTCGTATTCAAAGCGCCCTGGCTAGCTTTGAGATTCCCTCTTCGATGGCCGGTTCTGGCAGCGCTGCAAATCCCAACAAGAGGTACCGATCGCAATTCTCCAGGTAGTCCGCGTCCCCGATATTCCGGTCGCGTAACGTATAGACGCCGACCTGTTGTTTCAACATCCGCGTCTGCAATTTAACAGCGCTAGGAAAATCTGGCGGCAGTTCCCATACCAAATGCGTGCCGCAATGCACCGGGTTTGTCTGGACGGATCCGACATGCTTTTGCAGCGCCGCGACCAGGCAGTCGCGCCGTGCCATATAGGTTCTGCGAATCTTTCTCAGGTGCTTTTCAAAGGCGCCAGTTTCGATGAAATCATTCAGCACGGCCTGTTCGAGCCACGGAACACCGGTGCACGGAAAACCATGATCGAGTAGTGAAGCCGCGTGGACGGCAGGATTCACCAAGTGGGGTGGCAGGACCATGTATCCCACTCTCAGCCCCGGGCCGATGGAAGCCGCAAAAGAGCCGACGTGGACCACCCGTCCGTGGGTGTCGAGGCTTTTCAGGGGCAGCGGCGGTGAGCCCTGATACCGAATCTCGGTGTCGAAATCGACTTCGACGATGTGGGAATCCGTTTGATTTGCCCAGTCCAGCAATGCTTCGCGTCTGGATGCTGACAACATGACGCCCATCGGGTACTGACGGGCTGGTGTGACAAAGGCGATGCTAGCCCTAGATTGCGGCAAATGCCCTATGACGATACCACTTTGATCGACAGGAACGGGCGCAATATTTGCGCCGTAGGCCCGAAAAAGATCCGCAGTTGCACTGCAGCCAGGCGCTTCCACTGCCACCGTCGTACCTGCGCGGATGAAGAGGTGAGCGGCGACATTCAGCGCCTGCTGAACGCCGGTGACGATTACGATTTGATCTGGGCCGCATGAAATCCCGTGAGAAGCGCCCAGATACCCGGCGAGTGTTTCACGCAACTCGCGAAGTCCCTTCGGAGTACCCGAATACGTCAGGTTGAATTTCGAAGATTGCATGCGCCAATTGGTTAGCCGGCGCCAAACGTTGCGCGGAAAACAGGCGGGGTCGGCACTCTCGAGCGCAAAGTCGAAAACGATTTCATTGGGGAATATGTATCGCGTCGCAGCGTCTGCAACCGGAGCGCACAGGTGGACCGGTTTCGTGTGGGGGGTAGTCTGGATCGAACGGGCAGCAACTGACAACGAGTCGTCGGGAAGCGCAGTTGACACGTATGTTCCAGCGCCCTCCCGGGACTCCAGGTACCCTTCGGCTGTCAATGCTTCATAAGCGAGTATGATCGTATTGCGGGACACCCCGAGCTGCTCGCTTAAGGCACGGCTGCCCGGAAGGCGCGCACCGGGCCGCAGGCGGCCAGACACAATCAATCGGTGGATTTGATCGAAGACCTGCACTTGCAGAGATGGAGCCGAAAGGTCAATTTCAAGGGCCAGCTGCATATGCAGCTCCTATCATCCATCCGACAGCCGATATTTCGCGAAATTTGCTAGGCCGCAATCGCGTTCTCGCTCCGAGCTCTTCGCGATCAGAGAGCGTCTTGTCAACAACCGAGAGGCGACGCGGTACCCGAAATTGCCATCAACCCGCGGTTTCTCCGGACATCGTAGGGCTAGGCGCCGCTCGCCGCAAGCATTTCAGAAATCCTGGTGAATTTCTCGCGCGGCTTGCCAAGGGGCAGGCCGCGCGCCCTCTCCGCCTGATCGATCATCTCCCAATCATGGAAAGAGACTGACCGCACCGACCGTTGCGTTAACAGCGAAACCGACGCTTCACGGCCGGCCTTGCGCTGAGGGCTGAAGTTCGGCAGGTCTGCCAGAAGGGTTGCAACGGTTGCCATGCTATCGGCCCGGTTCGTTCCAATAATCCCAGTCGGCCCACGTTTAATCCAACCGGTGACGTAGACAGGAAATCCGGCCGGTGATCTCACTTCCGCGCGGCCGTTCTTGTTGGGGATCGTGCCGAGCTTCTCATCAAATGGCAGCCCATCCAACGGGATTCCGCTGTAACCGACACTGCGAATCATCAGTCCTGCTTTTATCGACACCGTCTGCCCGGTGCCGACCGCCTCCTGACGACCGGCGGGACCAACGAGGCGAGTTCGCTCAAGAACGAGCTCTTCGAGTCTGAGCCTCCCCCGTGCTTCTCGTGGACTCAGGAGGAAGTGGATACGGCAGCATTTCAGCTTTTCCTGCCGACGGGAGGCAAAGCTTCGGAAGATTTCAAAATTACGTGGACGGGCGGGCTCGCGGACGTCGGTCAGTTCGGATTTGCAGGTGTCACCCAAGAGCAAATGATCCGGATCTACAAACGGATCACATTCGGACAGTTGACCGAGTTCGCGCAGTTCCTTGGTGGTAAAGCGCGCCTGAACCGGGCCTCTGCGCCCAATGAGATGAATCTCGCGAATGCGGCTTTCGGCCAAGGCCTCCAGCGCATGTGCCGCAATATCGGTCTTTCTCAATTCATCGACCGACTTCGCGAGGATTCGGCAGACGTCTATGGCAACGTTGCCCTGACCGATGATGATGGCGGATTCGCTCGAGAAATCGAACTCGAGATCGCGGTAATCGGGATGTCCATTGTACCACCCGACAAAAGAAGTCGCGGCGTGACACCCCTGAATATCTTCACCGGGGATTCCAAGCTTCCGGTCCGTCGCCGCTCCTGTGGCAAAAATCACCGCGTGATAGCAATCTGCCAACTCCTTGAGGGTGAAATCCTTGCCGAATGACGCATTGCCAATGAACGAAAAACGCGGGTGGCGAGCGATCTCTGCGTAGGTGTCCGCGACATCCTTCAATCGCGGGTGATCGGGCGCGACACCATAGCGGACCAACCCATAAGGTACTGGGAGGCGCTCGAGAATGTCGACCTCGGTAGTGTGTTCCGATTGGAGGAGCGCCTCGGCAGCGTAAAAACCGCTTGGACCGCTTCCCACGATCGCAACACGCAAGGGGTTATCGACTGTTCCAATTCCGTTCACAGCGGGCCACTAGCTGGTTTAAATACGCTTAGGTGGCTCAGAAGCCTAGGGCGGCTCGCCGCTCCTCGGCGCCTGTCAATGGCGTTTGCTTGGTCCGGATCACGGGCGTGCTGCTCGATTTCTCGGCGTTTATTTGAACCCACATCAGCTCGTCTTTTGAAAGATCCGCGCTTTCGCTGATTGCTTGAACCGGGCAGGCTGGAATACATGCTCCGCAATCGACGCATGCAATCGGATCAATGTACATGCGCTGGTCGTCGCCATGGAAACACGCCACCGGACAGGTCGGAACGCAATCCGTGAATCTACAACCGTTACAGTTCCCGGTAACCACGTGGGGCATGGTCGTTCCTCATTCGAACGTCGTTTGGCGGTGGATCAACCGCCGGTTGCTGCCATGATCCGCGAGATTTTCTCAGGCTTTTCGTTGAACTCGTGGCGCTCCGGTTTTAGCATCATTGCTGAACGAAGGGCCTCCACGATCTCCTCGTCGCTGGCGCCGCGGCGCAACAGTGGACCAAAGGCCATCTGCTCGCGCTGACCGAGGCAAAGATACATCGTCCCGTCGGCTGCCAGCCGTACTCGATTGCAAGTGGCGCAGAAATGTTCAGACAGCGCGGTGATAAAGCCGATGCTAAATCGTCCATCTGGCGCTTTCATGTATCGGGCCGGTCCTCCGCCAGGTACGTCGCCTGCGACGAGGCCGCGTTCTTTCTGCAAGCGGCGGCGGATCGGTTGGAGGTCGAGATACTGGGTATTGCGACCTGTCGCGCCCATTGGCATCGCTTCGATCAGGCGAAGAACAAATCCTTGCTCGATGCAGAAATCGACCATGTCGTCGATTTCATCGTCATTCACGCCGCGCATCGCGACCATATTGATTTTTATCGGCGCGAAGCCGGCCTCCTTGGCGGCCGCCAGGCCGGCCAGGATTTGGTCGAGAACATCGCGCCCGCAGATCGCGGCGACGCGATCGGCCCGAAGAGAATCCAGACTGACGTTGACGCGCCGTACACCGGCCTCTTTCAGCAGCGCCGCGAATGCATGCAATCGGGTCGCGTTGGTGCTCAAAGATAGGTCGTCGATACCCGGTATCGCTGCAAGTCTCGCTGCAAGATTTGGCAAGTCACGCCGCACGAGCGGCTCGCCACCTGTAAGTCGGATACGCTTCAGTCCACGAGAAGCCATAATCGAGATCAGGCGCTCGATTTCCTCGAACCGCAACCAGGAGGCTGGTTCCTGAAACCCACGAAAGCCCTTTGGAATGCAATAACTGCAGCGCAAGTCGCATCGGTCGGTGACCGAAAGCCGCAAGTACTCAATTCGGCGCCCGAACGTGTCTATCAGCTGTGGGGCTTGCGATCTCATATTGACGTTGCCGCGGCCCTTTCTCGACATGAAAAGCGCGTGACCCAGTGATCGTTGATGATCCGACCCGAGAGCTTGGTCCGTGAAGTACCGGTACAAATGAAAGGCCTGAGTCCGGCCGAATCGCAAAGCCAACCCGGCACCAAGAGATTCGCGGCTACTGGTACTCAATTCGATTGAGTCGATGGATTTAACTGCGAAACGGCCGCTTTGGAGACCGTAAGTCCCGAGCGTAGAGTTCCCCTGACCGAACGGTAGAGAAGGAATATGCCGATGACTGCCATCAATCTAGCAACGACAGCGAATAAGAGAGAGTTTTTCGGCGGTTGCCCGCACGATTGCCCAGACACCTGCGCAATGCTCTACACCGTGGAAGGCGACAAGCTAATTAACGTTCGCGGAAACCCCAAGCATCCGATCACGCGTGGTGGACTCTGCGTGAAACTCAACGATTACTCGGATCGTCATTACAACGCAGATCGCGTGCTGTACCCGCTGAAGCGTAACGGACCGAAGGGCAGTCGAGCTTTCGTTCGGATCAGCTGGGACCAGGCGCTGGCGGAAATCAAGCAGCGCTGGACGAAAATCATTTCGGACGATGGCGCAGAAGCTATCATGCCAGTCAGCTATCTCGGCAATGAAGGCCTCGTGCAGGGCCTTACGGTGGGCGACGCATTCTTCAACAAACTCGGCGCCACTGTTTGCGAGAAGACCTATTGCGCCTCGGGCTCTTCGACGGCATGGCTCCTCTCTGTCGGACCCACTAACGCGCTGGATCCGGAAAGCTTCGCCTACTCGAAATATATCATTATCTGGGGTTGCAACACGCTCAGCACCAATCTGCACCATTGGCCCTTCATCGTGCAGGCGCGCCAAAACGGTGCAAAACTTGTTGTTATCGATCCGTATAGGTCGCGTACAGCCAAGCAGGCAGATTGGCACATCGCTCCGAAGCCGGGAACCGACGGCGCCCTTGCGATGGCCATGATCCAGACGCTGATCGCCGAAAACCTCGTCGATCAGGATTATGTCGATAAGTACGTCCTTGGCTTCCCGGAGCTCAAGGAGCGCGCGGCCACTTGCACGCCGGAGTGGGCCGAGAAGGTCAGCGGTATTGCTGCCGACGATATACGAAAGCTGGCACGTGAGTACGCTACGTCGCGAAATGCCTCGATTCGCATCGGCGTCGCGCTCGAGCGTACAGCGGGCGGAACTCAAGCCATCCGCGCCGTCATTGCGATTCCTGCCTTGACCGGCGCCTGGAAAGACGTGGCGGGCGGAATATATCAAGCGCCGCTGTGGGAGTTCCCGGTTAACTTTCCGGCGATCTGCCGGCCGGATTGGATTAAGCCGGGCACGCGCGTCGTGAATCTTCTTAAACTGGGCGAAGCGTTGCTAGGCGAGACCAAGCTTGATCCGCCGATCAATTCGCTAATGGTCTACAATACGAATCCAGTGACCCAGGCAATGGATGTAGACAAGATCGTCAAAGGGCTTCAGCGCGACGATCTGTTCACCGTGGTCGCAGATCAGTTCATAAGTGATACCGCGGCCTACGCCGATATCATCTTGCCGGCGACAATGGCGGCAGAGCACGATGACCTGATGTTCTCCTGGGGGCATTACTATTTTACGCTCAATCAAAAAGCGATCGAGCCGCCCGGTGAAACCTGCTCGAACGCGGAGATTTTCCGTAGGCTTGCGAAAACGATGGGCTTGACCGATCCGGAATTCCTCAAATCGGACTTGGAGTTGGTCGAAAGCGCAGTTGATTGGACTGCACCGCAGGTGCAGGGCATCGGCATGGACCTCCTCCGGACGCAAGGCTATGCCAAGTTAAATTTGGGTGCGGCGGATACGCGGACGCCTCACGCGGAGGGTAAGTTCCCGACGCCGTCTGGCAAGTGCGAAATCCTGCTCACCGACGCGAAAAATTTCGTGGCACCGCCATTTCGTCAATTGTACAACGAGATGCAGAGCGGCGAGCCGATCGAACCGCTTCCCGGCTATACCAGGCCATATGAGAGTGCGGCCGACGAGCCTGAACTTGCCAAGCTTTATCCTCTAAATATCATCGCTCCGAAAAGCCACGCGTTCCTGAACACAAACTACGCCAACGAACCCAAAAAGCGGAGAATGCAGGGCGATCAGTTTGTTCTCCTCAGCCCGCAAGACGCCGCCGAGCGTATGATCGAGGACGGTGACAAGGTGAAAGTGTACAATCGGACCGGTGGCTTCCAGGGCGTCGCCCACATAACCGACGACGTTCGGGCCGGAGTAGTTGTCACCACCGTCGGATATTGGCGGACTCATAACGAGGAGGGCACCGTCAATAGCGTGTCCGCAGCTCGGTTCGGGGGGATGGGAAACTGTCCGACATTCTCGGACAATCTCGTTCAGGTAGAGCGGATTGTCGGCAAGAATGCTGCGCGCAGCATGCATGAGCCAGAACCGGTGGCGCTAGTGTCAGCGTAGGTATTTGCAATCATCAGCTCGCGGGCCTGTAGATGACGATGCAGGTCCGTGGGCATTTAAGTAGCAAGGTTAGTCTCAGCCGGAATAAAATTACTGCGCTTCCTGTTCGTTCGATCGCTAAGCTACCGCTTAAAAGATGGATCTGGTAAAAAGCAAAGTTATCGGTAATCGCTTTAGGATGAGCCGTCTCGGCTCAGCGCGTAGTTCTATACTTGCCCGCAAGGAAGGCATCATTGTCGGCGAGGGCCGCTACTACAGGAGCGTTCGCGTCCAGTTCGACGGCAACAAATCGCCGACGACGTTACATTGCGACTATATTGAGCTGATCCCGCTGAAAACTGATTGCTGACTTTGGCTCAACGTGAAAGCCGTCCCCGGGGCTATAGCGCATTTCTTGGTTCGCGATTCCGCGGCAAGCGGCAATACCGCCTGCCGGGCGGCAAACTAACTACCGGTAATTTCCCCATCTGACAGGCGCGCTGTGACTTCTGGGATATTTAAGACATCCGGTGACTTGGGCGCGGCACCATGAGAAATGAGCTTACCGGCACTCTGCGCTTTTCGTTGTCTCCGATAGTCCAGCGATGAGTTTAGCCGCTGCTCATGTCTCCAGGCTAGGTTGGGATAGAGGCACAATGGATCTCACGGGAAGCTATACGATTCCGGCGAAGCAAAGCGCTGTGTGGGCCGCACTCAATGACCCAAACATTCTTAGAGAGTCTATCCCGGGCTGTGAAACTCTCTCGATGCTTTCCGAGACTGAGTTTGCAGCAACCATTGTCGCCAAGATAGGTCCATTGAAAGCCCGCTTCACCGGAAGAGTTGAGTTGAGCGAGATCGATCCCAACAACGGCTACAGAATTCAGGGCGAGGGTTCAGGGGGTGTCGCGGGCTTCGCGAAGGGTGGTGCTCGTGTCCATCTTCAAGGAGCAGGGGATAGCACCGTGCTAACGTATGAACTAGAGGCTCAGATAGGCGGAAAGCTGGCGCAGCTTGGGTCTCGTCTGATCAAAGGTGTGGTGAACAGCATGGCCGAGAAATTCTTCACTACGCTGGTATCCAAAATAAGCGAGGGCCACAGCGTACCGTAAGGCTCGCGCTCGGCGAGTAGCTCGCCAGGACGCGAAAATAGCTGATCTTCGTCGGGGCCCGGCGCTTAGGACCGGCCAGCCGCGACGTTCGATTGGTTGTCGCGACAAGCCGATGGCTGCGTTACAAGAGTTGCAGGATCGGTGAGCGTGCCGCTGGCGCACACCCGCTGCTCGAGCTGCTACCTTCCAGTTGTCAGTTTGTCTTGCGTTTTCGTCTCAAAATCACTGGCGTCATGCCGCTCATGCAGTTGACTTGAGGCTTCGCCTTTGACGCGGTTGACCATTCGCCCGCGTCTGACGGCCGGCCGCTCGGCGATCGCGTCTACCCAGCGCGCAACGTTCTTGTATTCTTGGGCCTGAAGGAACTCGGCCGCTTCGTAGAGCCAGCCCCTTGTCAGACCAGCGTACCAGGGCCAGGCGGCGATATCGGCGATCGTGTAGTCGCTGCCAGCGACAAATTCGTTCGTTTCGAGGCGCCGGTCGAGCACGTCGAGCTGGCGTTTCGCCTCGATGGCGAACCGATCTATGGCATATTCGATCTTGGTCGGTGCATACGCATAAAAGTGGCCGAAGCCTCCGCCCAAATATGGTGCGCTCCCTGCCTGCCAGAACAGCCATGACAGGCATTCGGCGCGACCGAGTCCGGTCGGCAGGAAGGCGTCGAACTTCTCGGCCAAGTATATCAAGATAGCACCGGACTCGAAGACCCGAATCGGCATCGAACCGCTTTGGTCAACCAGGGCCGGGATCTTTGAGTTGGGGTTCAGCGCAACGAAGCCGGTCCCGAACTGATCGCCGCGGTCGATTCTGATGAGCCAAGCGTCGTATTCTGCGCCCCTGTGGCCGAGCGCCAACAGCTCCTCAAGCATCACGGCTACCTTCACACCGTTCGGCGTTCCCTGGGAATAGAGTTGGAGGGGATGGCGGCCGACTGGGAGTTCCTCGTCGTGCGTCGGGCCGGCGATCGGCCGGTTGATATTCGCAAAGTGCCCACCGTTCGGCTTATCCCAACTCCAAACTTTCGGCGGCGTATAATCGAACGAGGAGGTCATTTTCAAAACTCCAGGCGTTTGGCGGTGACACACGAGCCCAATGGACGACCGGGTCGCACCGTGCTCGCAGAATTGCCGATGAGCCGCTTAGATCAGCTTTACGTCGAGTATATGATCTCGACGATGGGTACCCTGGCGATTAACCAGCTCCTCTCCGCAATCCACCGCCAATCGCCTGCGCGAGGCGAAATCTCGTGAACCAACCAAACCTATGTCTCCTTCGCTCGAACGTGAACACTCATTGCTCGGTAAACAGTGTTCCGTTGTGCGATTGAGTGAGGAATGAGGGGATGGATCAACGCGCAATGGCGAGGAACACGCGCGCGTCTGGTCGAGCGTCTCCAACCGTCCGCCCTCGCTGAATAGATCGGCTCGTCTGAGCCGGTTGACACACAGCGGCTGCCAGTTCGAAAGCAACTTTGAGCTGCCGGCGCTACTTGCGGACTGCTCGCAATCTGCTGTCGAGATAGGTGTAATCTAATCTATTCGTTTTTCGGATTGCTATTGTGCGCTTAGGAAGAACAACTGGCGTCTTTTGAATGAAAGAGAGCTGGATCGACGCAAGAACAGAGTCTCGATTCCGTCAGCAATTCAACCATTTCCCCATTTTGAGTAAGTCAGGGGCTCAGCTATGCGCATAGCGATAATCGGTGCGGGAGGTTTTGGGGGCTATTTTGGCGCGCGCCTCGCGCAAGGCGGCGCAGATGTTCGCTTCCTTGCCCGGGGCTCTCACCTGGCGGCCATGCGCGCGAACGGCCTGTTGGTCGAGGGCGGCCCCGAGAGGATCTGCGCCAATCCTGTAACAGCCTCAGACAATCCCGCTGATCTCGGTGTCGCGGACTTGTGTTGCTGGCTGTCAAGCTGTGGGACACGGAGACGGTCCTCGACCAGATCAAGCCGATGGTCGGACCGTTCACGACGCTGATTTCGTTCCAAAATGGCGTGCTCAAGGACAACGCGTTACGAAACGCCTATGGTCCGGCCAAGATCATGGGCGGGGTCGGCTACGTCGCGACTACGATCGATCGCCCGGGCGTTATCCGGCAGACGGGACCAATGGAACGCCTGGTCTTCGGCGAGTTCGATGGCCGACGCTCGGCGCGTGGCGAAGCCTTTCTGCACGCCTGCGTGAAGGGAGGCATCAACGCCGAACTCTCCACAGACATTCTGCGGGAGATCTGGGAGAAGTACGTATTTCTTGTCGGCTTGTCCGGTACCACTACCGCCATGCGAAGTGCGATCGGCCCGATCCGAGAGAATCGGCAGACGCGAGCGTTCCTGCTCGATGTCATGCGGGAGGTAGTTGCGGTTGGCAAGGCCCATGGTGCGGAGCTCCAGGAGGATTACGCCGAGCGGCGCCTCGCGCTCGCGGACGACGTGGCGGCCGACATGACGTCATCGATGCATCATGACCTGCAACGCGGCCGGCCCTTGGAGATCCGGTGGTTGTCCGGCGGAGTAGTCCAACTCGGCAGTGCCGTGGGAATAACGACGCCGCTTAACCGCGCCATCGCCGATGTCCTTGCACTATACGAAGCCGGCGCGCCTGCCACGCTCGAGACCAGGACAATGGAAAGTTCCGGTGCCGCCTGACCGCGAGACTTTTCAATGGACGAAAATATGATTCTCGAACGTCATCGAAAGGCAAACTGGCTTGGAAAAGACGTCGTTGCCGACGAGGTTCATAAACGCGCACGAGCGCCAGGAGATTAACTATGCAGGAGAACGTTCCGTTGACGGTCGGCGTCGATCACGTCGGACTTGCTGTGAAAGACCTCGCGCTCGCACGGCACTTCTTTTGCGATTGCCTTGGCTGGAGAATTGTTGGTGAGAACCAGGGTTATCCGGCGTCGTTTGTATCGGACGGCAACGGCATCGTAACGCTCTGGCAAGTCGAGGATCCTGAGAAATGCGTGCCGTTTGACCGCCGTCGCAATATCGGTTTGCATCACCTTGCATTGAAGGTTGCGGACCGCAACGCGCTTGACGCTTTGTACGAACGAGTCGCGGCATGGCCCGGCACCATGGTCGAGTTTGCGCCGGAACGATCAGGAAAGGGCCCTAAGGTGCACTTTATGGTTCGAGAGCCTGGCGGCACTCGGATCGAGTTCGCCTGCGTTTCTCCTGCCGCCGAATAACCGATGTCCGTGGCGATCGTGGCAACGCAACCAGCCCGTACGGCCGGTACCTCGCTGTAGTGACGAACAGTATCGAAGTCTTGAAGCTTTCCTCCCAGACTGGCCGGGGTCTTCCGACCCCGGCATTCTCTCGCGATAGCGGCCACACAGCTGCTGCTGCGGGAGTTCTGGCGCGGTAATGACCATCTGTGCAGAAGCCTCGCTGATGTTTTGCATTGTTGGGAATCATTCAACGCGCTGGTACCATTCGTTTCAGCTTAACCGGTGCTATGACCAGCTTTTGTCGCTTGCTTAAGTAAGAATAACTAAAACGTCCGCTGGGCTAGTGAGGTTTTTGATAAAGGCGAGATCGCGACTGGAGCGTGAGCTCTTTGCGGTGCTGAGCCTGACCTTTATTGTTGCGTACCGGTGTCTCTGTCGAAAGAGGCTGACGAGGATGGGGCAGACCTATGCGGCGGAAAAGCGGGGCGCTCGGAAAGAGGCACTCGGCACGCCACGTCAGTTTGATCCCCAGCTTGGCTCGTTCATTACTCCAACCGCAAAGCGGTAACAGCTTCGGTCATCTCGGCGAGAACGGCAGAACCTGGAGGGCGCTGCCGTTGATCTGGACAAGGTCACTGGAAAGATAAAGTCGGGAGGTTGGGTATGTCGAGAATCGAACTAACGATCAATGGCAAGGCTGTTTCAGCCGACGTCGAGGGCCGGACGCTTCTGGTCCATCTGCTGCGCGAAAATCTCGACCTGACCGGAACCCATATCGGCTGCGACACCAGCCAGTGCGGCGCCTGCACTGTCCATATCGACGGCAGGGCGGTCAAATCCTGCACCGTGCTGGCCGGACAGGCCGCAGGCTCCAACGTCACCACCATCGAGGGCATCGCCAAGGGCGACGAGTTGCACCCGATGCAGGCCGCCTTCCGCGACAATCACGGCCTGCAATGCGGCTACTGTACCCCTGGCATGATCATGTCGTCGATCGACATCGTGCATCGCCACGGCGGCAAGCTCGACGAGGCCACGGTACGCCAGGAGCTCGAAGGCAACATTTGCCGCTGCACCGGCTATCACAACATCGTCAAGGCCGTGCTGGATGCGGCCGGACGCATGAAGGTTTCGCAGGCCGCCGAATAGCCGCGAAGACGTTCGCTCACATATCAGACCGCCGCGCTTTCGATGGAATTGGCGGCAGACAAACTCCGGTAGGGAGAACAGGACATGAGTGTTGAAGGCATTGGCGCCAGCGTCGTACGCAAGGAGGACAAGCGTTTCATCACGGGCAAGGGCCGTTACGTCGACGATATCAAGCTGCTGGGCATGACGTTCGCCCATTTCGTTCGCAGCCCGCACGCTCACGCAAAAGTCAAGAGCATCGATTCGTCGGCGGCCATGAAGATGCCCGGCGTGATCGCCGTGGCGACCGGCAAGGAGCTGGTCGACGACAAGGTCGGCAATTTGATCTGTGGCTGGGCCATCACGTCGAAGGACGGCACGCCAATGAAGATGGGCGCCTGGCCGGCGATAGCGCCCGAGACCGTGCGCTTTGTCGGACAGGCGGTCGCAGTTGTGATCGCTGACTCGAAGAATCTCGCCAAGGACGCGGCCGAGGCCGTCGTCGTCGATTATGAAGAGTTGCCGTCGGTCCCGGACATCAAGGCAGCGATCAAGCCGGGCGCACCCCAGCTTCACCCCGAGGCACCGGGCAACGTCATCTATGACTGGGCGCTCGGTGACGAAGCCGCCACCAAAGCCGCCTTCTCCAAGGCCGCCAACGTCGTGTCGCTGGACCTCGTCAACAACCGTCTGGTGCCGAATGCGATGGAGCCACGCGCGGCGATCGCCGATTACGATACCGCGGAAGAGCACTTCACTTTATATACGACCTCGCAGAACCCGCATGTCGCACGTCTGGTGCTGTCGGCGTTCTACAACATCGCGCCTGAGCACAAGCTGCGCGTGATCGCGCCGGACGTCGGCGGCGGGTTCGGCTCCAAGATCTACATCTATCCCGAAGAAATGGTGGCTCTGTGGGCGTCGAAGAAGGTTGGCCGTCCAGTGAAGTGGACCGGCGACCGGACCGAAGCGTTCCTCACCGATCACCACGGCCGTGACCACGTCTCGAAGGCAGAAATGGCGTTCGACAAGGACAACAAGATCCTGGGGCTGCGGGTGAAGACCCATGCCAATTTCGGCGCCTATATGTCGCTGTTCTCGTCGGCCGTACCGACCTATCTCTACGCGACGCTGCTGTCCGGGCAGTACGTCATTCCTGCGATCTATGCCGAGGTGGTGGGCGTCTACACCAACACCACACCGGTCGACGCTTATCGCGGCGCGGGCCGTCCCGAGGCGAGCTATCTGCTCGAGCGCATGATGGAGACCGCGGCCCGCAAGCTCAAGGTTGATCCGACGGAACTGCGGCGCAAAAACTTCATCACGGCGTTCCCTTATCAGACGCCGGTGATCATGGCCTATGATACCGGCGATTTCGGTGCCTCGCTCGACGCAGCGATGAAGGCGATCGACTACGCTAGCTTTCCCGCCCGCAAAGCGAAAGCGAAGTCCGAAGGCAAGCTGCGTGGCATTGGCGTATCCTGCTACATCGAGGCTTGCGGAATCGCGCCATCGAAAGCGGTCGGCAGCCTCGGCGCCGGTGTGGGCTTATGGGAATCCGCTGAGGTCCGCGTCAACCCGGTCGGTACTATTGAGATACTCACGGGATCGCACAGCCACGGCCAGGGTCACGAGACGACGTTCGCGCAGCTGATATCGGAACGCTTAGGTGTCCCGATCAACCAGGTGCAGATCATCCACGGCGACACAGACAAGGTGCAGTTCGGCATGGGCACCTACGGCTCGCGCTCGCTCGCGGTCGGCGGCACAGCCATCATCAAGGCGATGGAGAAGATCGAGGCCAAAGCCAAGAAGATCGCCGCCCATGCGCTGGAGGCTTCCGAGAGCGACATCGTCATCGCGAACGGCGAGTTCAAGGTGACCGGCACCGACAAGTCGATCGCACTGCCAATGGTCGCGCTGGCCGCCTATACCGCGCACAATCTGCCCGACGGCATGGAGCCCGGCTTGAAGGAGACGGCGTTTTACGACCCGACCAACTTCACCTTCCCTGCGGGCGCCTATATCTGCGAACTCGAGGTCGATCCCGCTACCGGTAAGACCTCCTTTGTCAACTTCGTCGCCGCCGACGATTTCGGTCGGCTGATCAACCCGATGATTGTCGAGGGCCAGGTCCATGGCGGCCTCGCCCAGGGCATCGGCCAGGCGCTGCTGGAAGGCGCGGTCTACGACAGTAATGGCCAGCCGGTGACGGCGTCGTTCATGGATTACACCATGCCGCGCGCCGACGACCTGCCCTCGTTCAAGCTGTCGCACACTACAACGCTGTGTCCTGGCAATCCGCTCGGCGTCAAGGGCTGCGGCGAAGCCGGCGCGATCGGTGCATCCGCCGCCGTGATCAACGCGATCACGGATGCGATCGGCAACAACAAACTGGAAATGCCGGCGACGCCCGACCGCGTCTGGCACGTAATTCACCGCTGAGAGGGAGAACCGGTATGTACGAGACAACTTATCACCGCGCCTCCAGCGTCGACGAAGCCGCGGCGATGTTCGCCAAAGGCTCGGAATCGAAATACCTTGCGGGCGGCCATACGCTGATCCCGGTTATGAAGCAGCGCCTAGCCTCGCCCTCCGACGTGATCGATCTCGGGAAGATCAAAGAGCTGATCGGCATCGAGACGTCGACCGACACGCTGACCATCAAGGCGGCGACGACACATTACGATGTGGCCAATAGCGGACCAGCGCAAAAGGCTATTCCCGCGCTCGCCTATCTCGCTTCCCTGATCGGCGATCCGGCCGTGCGGCATCGCGGCACGATAGGCGGCTCGATCGCCAACAACGATCCGGCCGCCGACTATCCGGCGGCACTCCTGGCGCTTGGGGCGATCGTGAAGACCAACAAGCGATCGATCCCGGCGGACGATTTCTTCCAGGGCCTGTTCACGACCGCCCTTGCCGACGGTGAAATCATCACCGCCGTGTCGTTCCCCGTCCCGGCCAAGGCGGGCTACGCAAAATTCCCGCATCCCGCCTCGCGCTTCGCGTTGGCCGGCGTGTTCGTCGCCCAGACCAAATCGGGCGAGGTGCGCGTCGCTGCCACGGGGGCATCCCAAAGCGGCGTCATGCGGGTGCCGGCGATAGAGGCGGCTTTGAAGGTGGACTGGTCGGCGGCCGCCCTCGACAACGTTGTGATTTCAGCAGACGGCTTGTTGAGCGATCTTCACGGTTCTTCGGATTATCGCGCCCACCTGATCAAGGTGATGGCGCAGCGGGCGCTGGCAGTTTGAGTGGTCTGTGTGCTGTCCGGGCGCATGCTGTACGGTGCTCTCGGCCTCTCCGGCGAGCCGCAACGGCCGATCCGAGCATGCCAGAAGGCGTTCGCCCGCGGCCATGAGCGCCAGCGAGCAACCTTGACGCCGCAAGAGCCCAACGCCGAGCCGTTGCTCCAGTTGTTTGACGAGTGTCGTTACGGTGCTTTGTACACGGTGCAGCCTCAATGCCGCACGAACAGCGCCTCCTTCACGCATGACTGCACGGAAGCTCTCCAGCGGTTAAGGGTCGATCGTTCTCCTATCGAGATATACCTGCCTCAAAAATTCATTTGTATGGAAGATGCATAGGTGGCTCAATTGCTCGGTTTAGAGAACCAAAATGACAACTATCTCAAACCGGCTTACAAGCGCCCTTAATATCAGGCATCCGATCCTATCTGCGCCGATGCATTTAGCAGCGGGTGGGGTGCTGGCCGCGGCAGTTAGCAGAGCGGGCGGGCTGGGGTTGATCGGCGGCGGGTATGGAGATTCAACTTGGCTAGACGAACAGTTTGAAGCCGCTGCAGCTCAGCGGGTAGGCGTCGGCTTCATCACTTGGTCGCTTCGAAAATCTCCGTCGTTGCTGACGGATGTGTTGAAGCGCCATCCAGCAGCAGTGATGTTGTCCTTTGGCGATCCGCGTCCCTTTGTCGACGAAATCCGTAAAGCGGGCGCGCTGGTTATTTGCCAGTGTCAAAATACCGATCACGTTTGGGATGCTATCGACGTCGGTGCCGACATCGTGGTAGCGCAGGGTGCCGAGGCAGGAGGTCATGGAGCGCTTCGCGGTACGCTTTCCTTCGTTCCGGAGACCGCTAATCTCCTTGCCGTCCATTCACCCAACTCAATGCTGCTTGCAGCGGGCGGCATCGCCGATGGACGAGGCCTCGCCGCAGCACTCATGCTAGGCGCAGATGGTGTTCTGGTCGGAACCCGTTTTTGGGCCTCGAACGAGGCGCTTGTGAGCGAACGGCATCACGAAGCTATCATAGAAGCGACGGGTGATGAAACAATTCGCACGACGGTCGCTGATATCGCGCGTCAAATACCTTGGCCTCGCGGTTTCACGGCAAGAATTCGTCGTAACGCTTTCACGCAGCGCTGGCACGATCGTGAGAGCTTGCTTGAACAAAATGTCGCCGTGGAGGGCCCTCGCTACAGACAGGCCTTCTCCGACGGCGACCCCGACAATACAGGCGTCTGGTTCGGCGAAGCGGCTGGTCTGGTCAGCACTATCGAACCAGCCTCCGTCATAGTTGACCGAATGGCGACCGATGCAGCCAGCCTTCTTAGTGGCCACCGAGCCACGTCGCTGACATGACGGACGGGTCTCATAAGGACATGACGAGCATTGAGGTCCGATTGTCATTAGGATTGAATTCGAGGCGGAGGCAGGTTCGTCGCGACTCGCGGAGGTGGTGCAGCTCGAAAGAGGAGCCGGCCGACGTCACCGCGCAAGAGAGGCGCGGGAGTTTACGGTCCTAGCGAGCACGCTGACGTTAACAGAGATAATTCTTCGAGCGGGAAATTTGAGCGGCGTATCGCTGTTGTTCAGCGACTTGGTACCATTGATTTCAAATCGACCGGTACTACGGCCACTCCGTGCATTCGGCTAAGCTCCCAAATACAAGCTGTGGCCAATGCGGTGTGGAGGGAACATGCCGATTGATTTTGAGCTATCGAAAGAACAGCTCGGCTTGCGGATCCAGGCGCGGGAGTTTGGTGATCAGATACTGCGTCCGTTGATCGATAAGGTTGAGAGCGAGCCGATCCCCGAGAAGCGCTTCCAACTCACAAAAGAAGCCTACAAGGCTGCTTACGCCGATGGAAGTGCGTTCGGATTCCTACCAAAGAAGTACGGGGGCGCGGGCCTGAGTACACTCGACTACGCGATCATTGCTGAAGAGTTGTGCGCGGTTGATCCAGGCGTTCCGACAACGGTGGTTGCCAATGGGCTGGGTCTGATGCCCGTCGTGTACTACGGAAGTGAGGAACAGAAGGAACGCTTCCTCCGCGCGGCGACATCGGACCCATCGGGAGAATTCGTTGCCGGGTATGGCGTTTCAGAGCCGCCGGGTCGCCACAGCGGGACAGCAAACTTCGATGCCCCGCTTCCAGCTCCGGCAGGTATCGGCCTGACGGCGACACGCGATGGTGACGAGTATGTCCTCAACGGCCGAAAGTATTGGCCGAGCACGACTGGTGGCTGGGATGGACAAGGGGCGAATCTGAATCTCTTCGTCGTCCGCACCGATCCCAGTCGTGGCGGAAAGTCAGGCATATCCGCCATCATGGTTGAGCGCGGTACACTTGGCATAAGTTACAAGGCGATCGACAAGATGGCGCATCATGGCGCCCGCAACGACGAAGTAATCTTTAAAAATGTTCGCGTGCCAGCGAAGAACCTTATCGAGGGAACCTTCGGTAATGGCGATCTACTAATAAACCGCAACTTTGGTTGGTCGGGCCCGTTGGTCTCGGCCGCCGCGCTCGGAAACGCGCGGGGAGCCTATGAATTTGCTTTAGAGTGGGCCAAAAACAACTCTGCGGGTGGCCCCGAGCCAATCATCAGATATCAAAACGTCGGCTATGTTTTAGGTGACGTCGCGACGAGAATTGAGGCGTGCCGGTACTTCGTTTGGAAGGCGGCTCACTATCTCGATAGCCATGACTATCATGGTGAGATGATTGGCGCGATGTGCAAGTCGTTCGTGACCGAGACCATGTTCGATTGTGTATATAAGTGTATGCAGGTTGTCGGTACGAACAGCGCTGATCGAAAGCTTCCATTCGCAAAGTTCTTCAAAGAATCGGCAATCTTCCCCATTTACGACGGCGGCAATTTCGGCATGCAACGACGGCGTGTACATGGAATCCTTGCTGACCCCGGTTACGATCCTCGTGCGCTTGCAGAGAACCGCTTCGTGGAGTTCACCAGGGACATGGAAGGTATCGATACAGTTCCGGGTACCAGTATTTGATTGATGTTGCTCGCACCTTTGGTGAAGCATGCTCTGGTTCACGATGTGGACCAGGCATGCTTCGAAGTTATTTTGTCGGACGACGCGCACCAGTGACAAATGAGATCGTCCGCAGCGCAAAGCTGTTCCTAGATGGTATACGAACCGAAGTGCAAGAAGGGCAGAGCAAAGCGCCGCTGGTTTGTCGCCTAAAGCATCGGTCAAACGAACGGCGGAAGACGTCGTAAAAGGGAGCACGCGGTTGTTCAGAGCTGTACTCATCGAGAAGGACGAACGGGGATATCGCGCTGACGTGGTCGATCTGCCCGAAAGCCGCCTCCCCGAAGGAGACGTGCTGGTCGACGTCGAATTCAGCACGCTGAACTATAAGGATGGCCTCGCCATCACCGGACAAGGCCCGATCGTCAGATCTTTTCCGATGGTGCCGGGAATCGATTTCGCCGGCGTCGTCAGTTCAAGCTCCAATCCGAGGTTCGCAGCGGGCGACCGCGTGGTCCTTAACGGTTGGGGCGTCGGAGAACACCACTGGGGCGGATTGGCGCAGCGAGCCAAGGTCAAGGGCGACTGGTTGATCAAGCTGCCGGGATCGATGCCTTCCCGTCGCGCGATGATCATCGGCACCGCCGGCTACACGGCAATGCTATCGGTTATGGCGCTCGAAAAATATGGTGTCCGTCCCGCAGCCGGCGATGTACTGGTGACCGGCGCCAGCGGCGGAGTAGGCAGTATTGCGATCATGCTGCTCGATAAGCTCGGCTTTCGTGTCGTCGCATCTACCGGCCGGCGCGAAGAAGAGCCGTATCTGAAGAGCCTGGGGGCTTGCGAGATCATCGATCGGACCCAGTTATCGCAACCCGGCAAGCCCCTACAAAAGGAACGCTGGATCGCGGCGATCGACTCGGTCGGCAGCAATACGCTGGCCAATGTGTGCGCCGGCATCAGGGCGGACGGCGCGGTGGCCGCGTGCGGCATGGCTCAAGGTCTCGATTTCCCTTCCAGCATCGCTCCGTTCATCCTCCGCGGTGTCGCGCTTTTCGGCATCAACAGCGTGACACGCCCGAAGGCCGAACGAATCGAGGCCTGGAATCGGCTCGCTTTGCTGCTGACCGAAGCGGACCTCGAAAGGACGGCGATGGAGGTCGGTTTGAAAGACGTCGTAGCGACCGCCGGCCGCCTCATGACCGGCCAAATCCGGGGGCGCACGGTCGTCGACGTCAACCGATAGGCCGGGCAACGACACCCACGATAGCGGAAATCGCTCTGCAATCACATCAGTCGCTGTGGAATAACGGGGCAATAGATTCCCTATATCGTTGCATGCCAAGCCCAGGGCCCGTGATGTTTCAGTTCGCGCAGCCTCGCCGCCGCGTTTGTGGCGACAATGCATCTCGCGATCTGAAAACGAGATAAGGCTATCTAAATCATTCGTTTTACAGGGTTACGATTGTCGACTCACTTGGTACGAGGTCCAACGGCTGAGAGGTGTTCAAGATCGCGTTTAATCGCTGTGTGTTCGTGTGGCTCAATTGATTCCGCTCGTTGCTCAATTGCCGAACGCAGATTGAACGCGACCGTCCGGGCTACAACTCAGACGTTATCAGATGGGTATCGAGTGTTCTGCGCAAAGCCGATCTAATACGACGCCAGCCTCCGTCTAGGCCCCGGTTGTCCCTCCCGAGCCTCGGCCATGGTGGATTGTACCGAGCTTAGCCTCGCGTGCTTCGTATCGGATGCTTGCGCGAAGGGGCCGATGGCGCTTTTGCCACCGGCCCCTTTAAATGGCCGAGTTTCGTGCTTGGTCTGCATTTCGGCTAGTTTGTTCGCTCGATTCCAAGCATTTCAGCCATTCGCACGAGGTCTGCTAGGGACCGGGCCTCCACTTTTATCAGATGTCTGCGGCGTATTTTCACGGTGACTTCGCTAAGTGTCTCGTCGCCGAACCCCTAGGTGATATGCGCTGCTGCATCGCGAAGTCTGTCCCAAATCGTCCCATGGCCGCGCCGTCGCTGGGAGGACCCGCTGTTTCTCGCGATTGGCCCAGTGAGATTTAGGCAATCTGGTTCTAGGCGGATCAGGCTTCCGATACCATGCTCCATCACCTAAGGCGAAAGCATCGGTCTATTGGTATATCGGGTTTCGGACAGACCACTTACGACACATTCGCAAAACAAAGGGAGTAAGCGATGAATACTCATGTAACGGTTAAGCCCCCGGTCCCCGTTCTTACAAAGTTCACGAAGGAGAATGCTCAGAAATATGTATCGGGCATTGCAGATAACTTGGAACGGGTGAGCGACGCATCGCTGTTGTTCAGCGGCTCGGTACCATTGATTTCATATCGACCGGTGCTATGGCCGCGCCATGCATTCGGTTTAAAGTTAAGGAAAAAATCATAGCCTTTGTGACGTCAAAGGCGGCTGGTCGACCTCGATCTGCACAGCGTCCAGAAACAATGAAATTATGGAGGAAGAATCATGAGCAGAGACATCGCGGCCAGAGACGCTGCCGCTCCTCTGGCACTTTCCAGCATCACCGAAAAACTAATTGCGGACCAAGGCGTCGAGCGATCCGATGCCTTGTTCGCAGGCCAGATCAACACCTCTACCAAGGCCTTAGCCATGAGGACTAAGGCCCTCGGCGTCGGCGATAAGGCACCGCACTTTTCACTGTCAACGACAAAGGGCGAATTGTGGAGCCTTGAAGATCACCTCGGCCGGGGCGAGACCGACTCATTGATCGTGGTATTTTATCGCGGCACTTGGTGCGCCTACTGCAACCTCTATATGCGCCAGTTGATCGAAGTTCAATCGCAGCTGTCCGACGCCAAGGCTACTTTGATCGCGGTGTCGCCGGAGGCCGAGCCAATTTCCGCTGATGACCCCGTGAACGTGTACATGCGCGACATACTTTCCGCTGAGGCTCCTAGTACTGAAGCCACGAGCTTCGTGGTCCTAGTTGATCAGGATAGCAAGGTGGCCGACAAGTTCGGTCTTGCATTTGAGATGGACGATGGCGCCAAGGAGACGTTGAGGGGAATAGGTCTCGATCTCGAAAAACGAAATGCCGGTGGAGGATGGACACTTCCTGTGCCCGGGACATTTGTGATCGATCGTTCTGGAAAAATTGCCTACGCTCATGTCGATGCAGACTATCGCAACCGGTCGGATCCGCAAGAAATCCTTGCAACGTGCCGATCGTTACAGAAAACCTGACTGTCTCACCGACTGAGCTTGGCTCAAGCTTCTGGGTTCCCTGGTCGGCCGGATCGCCAAGCTGCTGTGTTCGCAATCGTCACAAGTCGGCTGAGTTCGCGCCGCTTGAAGTGAGTGCCGCAACGCGGCGACCTTGCCTTCAACAGCTCGACGGGCGTAACGCCGGCGCGGTAATGGAGGTTATTACTGGCGGTGCCGAGCCGCCGCGTTGGGTAGCAGATTCTCGCTAAAACTGACGGCGTGCCGTCTTCCTCGAGGAGCTGACCAAGGCGGTGCTTGAGCTGGTGCCGTGGTCGGGGACGACCCCGGCGACTATGCCGCTGAAGATGTTCGCCGTTCCTACTGCTCTGCAAGATTAATCGATGACGTTTGACGCCGCCGCGTTGCTCCCGGCGTTGCTACTACAAGCTCTCAGCAAATCCTTCTCCGAAAGGGACCCGCCGCCCATGCCCGCACAGATTGACGCCAAGATAGTCATCATCGGGTCCGGCCCTGCCGGGTACAGCGCTGCGATCTACGCGGCACGTGCGATGCTTGAACCGGTGCTAATCCAGGGCATCCAGCCCGGCGGCCAACTCACCATCACGACCGACGTCGAGAACTATCCGGGCTTTGCTGACGTGATCCAGGGCCCGTGGCTGATGGAGCAGATGGAGAAGCAGGCGGCCCATGTCGGCACCAAGATCGTCACCGACCTCGTCAACAAGCTCGAGCTTTCGCAACGGCCATTCCGTCTGGCCTGCGACTCCGGCGACGTCTACCTTGCTGAAACCGTCATCCTCGCCACCGGCGCGCAGGCGCGCTGGCTCGGGATGCCGTCGGAAGAGAAATTCAAGGGCTTTGGCGTCTCAGCCTGCGCGACCTGCGACGGGTTCTTCTACCGCGGCAAGGAAGTCATGGTGGTCGGCGGCGGCAACACTGCGGTCGAGGAAGCGCTGTTTCTGACCAACTTCGCTTCGCAGGTGACGATCGTGCATCGCCGCGACCACTTCCGCGCCGAGCGCATTTTGCAGGATCGCCTGTTTAAGCATCCCAAGATCACGGTGGTGTGGGACAGCGCGATCGACGAAATCAGGGGCGAGGAGAATCCGTCCAAGGTCACTCACGTCCGGCTGAAGAACGTCAAGACCGGCTCGCTTACGGAAGTGCCCGCCGACGGCGTCTTCATCGCAATCGGCCATGCACCGGCGACCGACCTCGTCGCAGGACAGATCAAGCTCAAACCGTCCGGTTATGTCGAGGTCGCGCCCAACTCGACCGCCACGTCCATGCCCGGCCTGTTTGCCGCCGGCGACGTCGCCGACGAAACCTATCGCCAGGCGGTTACGGCCGCCGGCCTGGGCTGCATGGCGGCGCTTGAGGCTGAGCGCTTCCTGGCATTGCATGCGAGCGATCGCGCGGCGGCAGAGTAGTTTAACTTTCCCGAGCCTTCACCACGTCTCCCATCATTTTCGGACATCACCCCATGACCTTCACGCTCCCCGACCTTCCCTACGCCTATGACGCGCTTGCGCCGTATATGTCGAAGGAAACGCTGGAATTCCATCACGACAAGCATCACCAGGCCTATGTGACCAACGGCAACAATCTCATGAAGGGGACCGAGTTCGAAGGCAAGTCCCTTGAAGAGATCATCAAGGGCTCGTTCGGCAAGAACGTCGCGCTCTTCAACAATGCCGGCCAGCATTACAATCACATCCATTTCTGGAAGTGGATGAGGCCCAATGGCGGCGGCAGCAAATTGCCCGGCCGGCTGGAAAAGAAGATCAACGAGGACCTCGGCGGTCTCGAGAAATTCAAGACCGATTTTGCCGCGGCCGGGGCGGGCCAGTTCGGCTCGGGCTGGGCCTGGCTGTCGGTCAAGGGCGGCAAGCTGGAAGTCTCCAAGACGCCGAACGGCGAAAATCCGCTAGTGCATGGCGCAACACCAATCCTCGGCGTCGACGTCTGGGAGCACTCCTACTACATCGACTATCGCAACCGCCGTCCGGATTACCTGAAGGCGTTCGTCGATCATCTGGTGAACTGGGAATATGTCGACGAGCTGCTCGGCAAGGCTTGATGCTTTGCTCCGTCATTCCGGGGTGATGCAAAGCATCGAACCCGGAATGACGTGACGCTCGGCTCAAAGATTTCGGGAGTGAAAGTGTAAAACTGCCGTCCTTTCCTCTAACCGAACGAGGTATTCCATGGCCGTTGGCAAGGTTTCTGACGCCGATTTCGAAGCCGAAGTGCTGAAAGCGCAGGGAGCTGTCGTGGTCGACTTCTGGGCTGAGTGGTGCGGCCCGTGCCGTATGATTGCTCCAGCGCTGAACGAGATTTCCGGCGCGATGGGTGACAAGGTCAAGATCGTCAAGCTGAACGTCGACGAGAGCCCGAAGACGGCGTCGAAGTATGGCGTGATGTCGATCCCGACCCTGATGATCTTCAAGGGCGGCGAAATGGCTTCGCGCCAGGTTGGCGCTGCGCCAAAAGCAAAACTGCAGCAGTGGATCACCGCTGCGCTCTGATCGACCAAGCTCCACACCTATCTCGACGTCTGAGCAAGACGCGTGTTTCTAGGGGGCCGGCAAAATGATGACAAAGGGTTTTTTAGCACTTCTTGCCGGCACAACGTTAGCGCTAGTCGCGAGCGACGCTTGCGCACAGGAGAAGACCATCAAGATCGGAGTGTTGACCGATAATTCCGGTCTCTTTTCCGACCTCGGCGGAGCGGGCTCGACGCTGGCCGCGCAGATGGCGGTCGAAGATTCCGGGCTTGCGGCCAAAGGCTGGAAGATCGACGTCATCTCAGCCGACCATCAGAACAAGCCGGACGTCGGCACCAATATTGGGCGTCAATGGGTCGATGTCGAAAAGGTCGACGTCTTCGCCGATGTCCTCAGTTCCGGCGTGGCGCTCGCGATCAGCAATCTTGCCAAACAGAAGAACGTGATTCTGCTCGCCTCCGGATCAGCGACGTCGGATCTTACCAACGCGCAGTGCTCGCCGAACACGATCCACTGGACCTATGACACTTACATGGTCGCCAAAGGCACCGGCCAGGCGCTGGTGAGAGCTGGTTACGACAGCTGGTATTTCTTGGTCGCTGATTTTGCCTTCGGTTATGCGGTGGAGCGTGACGCCAGTGCGGTCGTGGTGAAGGAAGGCGGCAAGGTGTTCGGCAGCGTGCGGCATCCGCTCAACACCTCGGACTTTTCGTCGTATCTGCTGCGGGCACAGGCCTCGAAGGCCATGGTGATTGGCCTCGCCAATGCCGGCGGCGACTCCATCAATGCGATCAAGCAGGCGGCCGAATTCGGCATCGTTGTCGGAGGACAGCATCTCGCGGGTCTCCTTCTATTTATTAACGACATCCACTCGCTTGGCCTGAAAGTGGCACAGAGCCTGTACTTGACCGAAACCTTCTACTGGGACCTCAACGACAGCACCCGAGCGTTCTCGAAGCGCTTCTCGGAGCGCATGAAGACTAAGGCAGAACCCTCGATGATCCAGGCCGGCGTGTATTCGAGCCTGATTCATTATTTCAAAGTGCTCGAGGCGATGGGAGGTAATCCGCATGACGGTGCCAAGGTAGTTGCCAAGATGAAGGAGATGCCGACCGACGATCCTCTGTTCGGCAAAGGCTCAATCCGCGCGGACGGCCGCAAGATCCACCCGGCGTACCTGTTCCAGGTTAAGAAGCCCGAAGAATCCAAGGGACCTTGGGACTATTATAAGTTGATCAGCACGACGCCCGGGGACCAGGCGTTCCGGCCCCTGTCGGAGAGTGAATGTCCGCTGGTGCACAAGTAAGAACAGCTGCCTGCCGGAATCGGTATTCGGCGGACGTCTCGGGCGGCATCGATGTCGTCGTCTGCGATCGATGTTTCGTAGGGGAAGGGACCGGCGTAGCTTCGCTGGGCTATTCCGTGGCATCTGATGGATAAATGTCCCCCTCATTCGCTAAGGAGAACGAGAGGACTAGGCGGACGGATGCAGCCGTTATCGAGCCCGATGTCCATGCCAAGGGAAAAGGAGAAGGTTCATGTGGTACCAAAATGCGTTCACTGACAGGCTCAATCTCAAGTGGCCGATCCTTCAGGCGCCGATGGGCTGGTTCAGCACGCCTGCACTTGCCGCCGCCGTCAGCAACGCTGGTGGTCTAGGGGGCCTGGGCATGTGGGGTTATTCAGCCGAGGAGGCAGAGCGGCGGATCGCTGGCTTCCACCAGATGAGCGGCGGCGGTCTCAACGCCAACTATCCGCTCTGGCCGGAGCCCGGGATTACTTCGGATACCAGCGAGCCGATGCGGGCGCGTCTGCAAGCGCATTTCGACGCCAAGGGTCTGGGAGCGGTACCCGAGCCAAGCGGTGCAGCTAGTGAGGTAAGCCGCGAACACCTGTCGATGCTGGTGCGGACCAAGCCAAAAATGGTGAGCTTCCATTTTGCTCTGCCTGATCGGGAGATCATCAGCACCCTTAAGGACGCCGGGATCTTCATCATTTGCAGCGCGACGACCGTGACCGAGGCGAGGATACTTGAGGAGCGCGGTGTCGACGCTGTCATCGCGCAGGGCACCGAGGCCGGCGGACATCGTGGCACCTTCACCAGTATCGACATAAGCTTGCAACCGGGCCTGTTCGCGCTGTTGCCACAAGTGGTAGATGCCGTGAGAATTCCCGTCATTGCCGCGGGGGGCGTGGCGGATGGGCGAACGGTGGCTGCGGCCTTTGTCCTTGGCGCAAGCGCTGTACAGGTGGGCACGGCCTTCCTGCGCTGCGAGGAGGCCAACGTGCCCGATTCTTACCGTGCGGCGCTGCGCGAGCCCACCGACGCCTGCACGGTCGTCACGAACATGATTACCGGCCGACCAGCGCGCTATATCAAGAATAAACTCGTTGATGACCTCTTGGCCTCAGACTTGAAGCCGGTGACGTTTCCCGCTCAGCTCAGTCTCACTGCGCCGCTTAGCAATACGGGAGACAGGGAACTTACAGCATTGTGGGCTGGACAATCCGCAGCGCTTGCCAGAGACGCGACGGCCGGCGCGTTGGTCGACTCTCTTGCGGAAGCGACGTCAGAGTGCCTGCGCTCCTTCGCGCGTTCTTAGCCCTCTATCACTTCGATTACCATAACTACTCGCCGTCGCGCTCATGTCGATGTTGCTCTGGGTCAAGGCCGATCTTGAGAGGACGTCCCGTGCTGCCCGACAGTGTTGATTTGCTCTCCGGTTGATCGGTGAGAGCCAGCGTGACGGTCACCCAGGCTCGACTTACAAATCGAACTTATGAAACTTGGCGTATCCAAGCGAAGCGATTTGAACTGAACGCCGTTTCTGTCCCGACGATAAGACTGGGAAGCCACGCACTTCGACCCTCAATCGGCGGCGCCGAATCGATCCGGTATAGCCATGCGACGAAATAAGTAAAATCCGGGAATGCTGAGTAGAAAAATCGGTCAATCTCCGGAGAAGATATGGCTATCTCGAAAAAGCGTTTGAAGGCGATGCCGGGGTTTGCCTAGCGTAAGCCGACTCGAGCGCAAAGATGAAAATAGGCGACGCAAATAAGCATTGGAGGATCGGCGAAGGTCAGGGAATGCGATGTGGTTTGCGGGTGAGCGAGTAATCGGTGCAAGAAGGATCTCTTGATTTTAACTTGCATCAAGCAATGAGCGGGGCGGTTGCAGCCCGCTGGGAGATACCAAGACAAAGGTGAATGAATTGTTGCACGGGCGCGTGGCATTCGATCCAAACTGATTTGCCGTGCAAAATAAAAGCCGGCGCGCGAGAGCGAATTTTTCTCAATACGAAAACTGGGAGCGTTCCAATGGCGACGATTACCAGTACGTCCTCGCGAGCACACGGCATGACGAAGGACGAACGCTTCGTTATCCTTGCTTCGTCGCTCGGTACCGTTTTCGAATGGTATGACTTCTACCTTTATGGGTCGCTCGCCGGCATTATCGGTGCGCAATTCTTCTCGGCCTATCCGCCTGCGACCCGCGATATCTTCGCGCTTCTCGCCTTCGCGGCCGGCTTCCTCGTTCGTCCCTTCGGCGCCATCGTGTTCGGGCGTGTCGGCGATATCGTCGGCCGCAAATACACCTTCCTCGTTACCATCCTCATCATGGGTTTGTCGACCTTCATCGTTGGCCTGCTGCCGAATGCGGCGACGATCGGATTTGCCGCGCCGGTCATTCTGATCGGCTTGCGTCTGGCCCAGGGTCTGGCGCTTGGTGGTGAGTATGGTGGTGCCGCCACCTATGTGGCCGAACACGCGCCTGCCGGCAAACGCGGCTACTATACCTCGTTCATCCAGACCACGGCGACGCTTGGCCTGTTCCTGTCGCTGCTGGTGATCCTGTTTACCCGCAGCGCGACGGGCGAGGCCGACTTCGCCGCCTGGGGCTGGCGTATTCCATTCCTGGTCTCGGTGGTCCTGTTGGGCGTATCGGTCTGGATCCGGCTGCGCCTGAATGAATCGCCGGTGTTCCAGCAGATGAAGGACGAGGGCAAGGGCTCGAAGGCCCCGCTCACCGAAGCCTTCGGCAACTGGAGCAATGCCAAGATCGTCTTGCTGGCGCTGTTTGGCGGCGTGGTGGGTCAGGGTGTGGTCTGGTATACTGGCCAATTCTACGCACTTTTCTTCCTGCAATCGATTTTGAAGGTTGATGGCTACACGGCGAACCTCTTGATCGCCTGGTCGCTGCTGCTAGGCACCGGCTTCTTCCTCGTGTTCGGCGCATTGTCGGACAAGATTGGACGCAAGCCGATCATCCTCGCCGGCTGTCTGATAGCGGCGCTGACCTTCTTCCAGATCTTCCGGATGATCACCACCAATGCCAATCCGGCGCTGGAGAAGGCGATCGAATCCGTCAAGGTCGAAGTGGTGGCTGATCCCGCGGGCTGCGGCGATCTGTTCAACCCGGTCGGCACCCGCGTTTTCTCCTCACCGTGCGACACCGCCCGCGACTTCCTCGCCAAATCTTCGGTCAAGTACGCGACCACGTCAGGCCCGGCCGGTTCGGGTGTCAAGGTGATGGTCAATGGCAAGGACGTGGCCTATGCCGATGCGAAAGTCGGCAACCCGGCCGTCGCCGCGGCGGTGGCCGCGGCCGGCTATCCCAAGGCGGGAGATGCGGGCATCGTGAAGATGAGCAACCCGTTTGACATCTTCCGTCCGCAGGTCGCCGCAGTGATCGGATTGCTGTTCATCCTGGTCATCTTCGTGACCATGGTATACGGGCCGATCGCAGCAATGCTGGTCGAACTGTTCCCGACCAAGATCCGTTACACCTCGATGTCGCTGCCCTATCACATCGGCAACGGCTGGTTTGGCGGGTTGTTGCCGGCGACCGCGTTCGCGATCGTCGCCTCGACCGGCGACATCTATGCAGGCCTTTGGTATCCGATCGTCTTCGCGGCCATCACCGCGGTGATCGGCTTCCTGTTCCTGCCCGAAACCAAGGACGTCGACATCAGAAACAGCTGATCGTTCGAACGAAGCGATCAAAGCCGGCCGCGGAACGATCCGCGGCCGGCTTGTTTTGGCGGCCTGCTATTCTGCGCCGTCGCGCCGGAAAATTGCACGACGACCTCGCGGACACTCGGCCGCCGCCGATGTTCGATCAGACAGATCGCCTGCCACGTTCCGAGCAAAGGCCCTTCAAGACCGAGATTTGCAGGGAGGTCGCGGTCAGCATGGTTTTGACATTGGCCGGCATGTCATCGGGCCCTTCGCTGTCGTGGGTCTATCCGGCGCTTTCCGGCGCCAGGCGGTCGAGCGCGGTGGTCAAATCCGTCAATACCGAGGGATCGGCATTTTTCTAGATGGTCAGCGAGGCAGAGGTATGACTAATGAAGATTGTCACCTGGCCCTCGACGGCGCCGGCCTCGCGCAGGAGCAGCGTCGCGTCTGGCGCGGGCGGCCCTGCTTAAGCGCAAGTTTACGATCTGCAACAATGCGGAGTCCAATAGGGCCGCTGGGTACGGGCTCTGCATTGTAGGCCGGCCGCATTCTGACGGGCTGGTCGCAGGCCACTGCGCTGTTGGACCCGATCTCTTGACCAATTTAGGAAGTAGGCTTCGTGCAACAGCTGCCCATTTCCGGATGCCGCGCATTTTCGTTTAGTTATGAGAGGCTTTCCTGAGCGAACCTAGGGTAAAGTCCACAAAGGGCTTTTCCACGCCCTCAAAGCCTGAAGAAAAACATGTAGCCTTGAGGGCAGGAAGTTTCTTGTGGGGTAGACAACGTGCACTTCGAGTTGCCTGGAAGTCCAGTCGGGCAGCAACTTTACGAGTTCGCCTCTCCCGATCTTGTCGTCGCAATAGGTCGAAGGCAAAAAGCCGACGCCGTGCCCTCGGTAAACGAACGTACTCACGGATTGGAAATCCCGGCTCGAAATAGGGCCTGACACACGAACGTCGACGCGTTTGCGTCCATTCAGCAATTCCCAATCTGCCTCGTTGTTCTTGCCATTGAGCAGGACGCACTGATGCAGCCTGAGGTCCTTGGGTTCGGTTGGAGGTTTGCGATCTTTCAAATAATCGGGAGAGGCGACGACATAACGGACCTGGCTGCCAATCTTCCTGGCAATCAGCGTCGAGTCTCTCAATGCACCAAAGCGAATGGCGATATCGACATTTTCAGCGATCAAATCCAGAAACACGTTGGTGATGAAAAGGTCGATCTTGATGCCCGGATAGCGTTTCAGGAAATCAGAAATGAATCCGAGAAATGGGTCCTGGCCCAAAACCACGGGTACAGAGATCTTGAGTAAACCTTCCGGCTTCCTTTGAGTCTGTGTCAAAACCCGTTCCGCATCGAACAGAAGGTTCAGCGGTTCACTGCATTGATGAAAATAATCCCGGCCTTGTGAAGTGAGCGCGAGCTTGCGCGTCGTCCTTTGAAGCAGCGTGACGCCCAGCTCCGATTCGAGCGCCGAAACCTTTCGGCTGACTGTGGAAACCGGCATGCCAAGGGCGTGTGCAGCGCGGCTGAAGCTTCCGAGCTGCGCGACTTTCACGAATACAGCAATGTCGTTCAAATCGGCCATTCTAGCGATATTTCCATAAATGGGAATGTGATTCCAGATATTTCCACCTAATCAATCAAATCCAATACGCCCATTCTCCCGCCAGACGTAAACGACAACCCTGACGCGGAGAGAGTCATGACAACCAGCGTTTTATATAGAACCAGCGCCACAGCGACCGGAGGCCGTTCCGGCACTGCAGTGACCCCGGACGGAAACCTGAAGGTCAGCCTTACCAGGCCGAAGGAACTGGGTGGCGACGGTGCCGCGGGCACTAATCCAGAGCAATTATTTGCGGCCGGCTATGCTGCCTGTTTCCTCAGCTCGATGCAGTTCGTTGCTACGCAAGGCGGGCCGAAGGTGCCCGGCGATACCAGCGTCAAGGCAAGTGTGGGGATTGGCCCGCGCGCCGAAGGCGGTTTTGGCCTTGAGGTTAGCCTAGCGATTCATCTGCCCGGGTTGGCAAGGGCTGACGCTGAAGCCCTGGTGCAGAAAGCCCATCAGGTCTGCCCCTACTCGAACGCAACGCGCAACAGCCTCAACGTGCACCTGGACGTCGTTTAAGCCAGATAAAGCGTCGCGCGGAAGCTTGGGAAATCCATCAACAATCAACCTGAACAACGGAGAATATCATGAGTAAAACAGTTATCGTAACGGGCGCTTCCCAGGGTATCGGTGCAGGCGCCGTGAAGGCCTTCCTGGACAAGGGCTATAACGTGGTCGCCACCTCGCGTAGCGTGACCAAGTCGAAGGAATTGCCATCGTCCGCGAAGCTCGCGCTGGTTGACGGCGATATCGGCGATGCATCTGTGGCGGCGAAAATCGCGGAAGTTGCGATCAGCAAGTTCGGTTCGATCGATGCGCTGGTCAACAACGCGGGCATCTTCTTCCCTAAGGCATTCACTGATTACACGGGTGAAGATCTGAAGAAGCTGTCGTCGACCAATCTGGAAGGTTATCTTTACATCACGCAGCTTGCGGTGAAGCAGATGCTGGCGCAAAAATCGGGCGGCAGCGTTGTCGGCGTCACGTCGTCGCTGGTTGAGAATCCGATCGCGGGCCTGAATGTCTCGGTGCCGATGATTACCAAAGGCGGCCTCGACGCCATGACCCGCAACCTGGCGGTCGAATACGCGAAGCAAGGCATCCGTTTCAATACGGTTGCGCCGGGCATGGTGGATACGCCGCTGCACAAGGACGATCCGCACGAGTTTCTGAAAACTCTGGCACCGTTGGGCACAGTTTCTAGCGTCAAGGACATCGTCGATGCTATCGTCTATCTGACCGAAGCCCAGAATGTCACCGGAGAATCGCTGCACGTTGATGGCGGCGCGCATTCCGGCAGATGGTGAGCGCGGAAGCCAGCCTGTGGGAGTTAGGTATCCAACTGCCAGGCGCCGACGCCCTTGGGCGCCTATGTCGAGGTGCTCCAGATC
>Ga0210407_10000370_pt1 | contig 52731 bp, 48 predicted proteins | sample IncBWC27MmetaG_FD_150860 | JGI IMG/M metagenome (GOLD analysis project Ga0210407, IMG submission 150860) | Forest soil microbial communities from Barre Woods Harvard Forest LTER site, Petersham, Massachusetts, United States - Inc-BW-C-27-M | ecosystem: Environmental > Terrestrial > Soil >...
GAATACGATCCGGTGGCCAACACCTGGACTACCAAGTTAGCCACATTCCCTGATAACCAGGTCAACAACATGGCCTGCGGCGTGCTTACCGTCTCAGGCACTCCTTACATCTACTGCGTAGGCGGCTCGGCAGCTGGCCAAGCCGTAGCCACAGCCCGGGTGTTCTTCTACAACCCGGCCACCGACACTGCGACCACCCTCACCGCTGCGGACAACTGGCCTGGTGATGCCGGAGGCACAATCCTGCCAGGTGGCTTCGCAGTGACTGGCAACAAGCTGTACACACTGGGCGGGTTCAACATCAACGTAGGCTCCACCAACGGTATCTATCAGTTCGATCCCACTGCTGGGGTAGGCTCCAAGTGGACAACGAGTGCAGCGGTCACGCCGGAAGGGATCATGTATGCGCCCACCTGCGCGATAGGTGGCATTATCTACGTGGGAGGGGCATCAGACTACCAGGGTGGCACGGTGATCGACACCACCAACTCGTTCAGCTTCAACCCTGGCACCAACACCATCGGCACGATAGCGCCCATACCGAGGGCCACGGGGGAGACGCGAGCGCTTAACTTCAATGGCAAAATGTTGGTCATGGGTGGGGGTAGAGTCTCGCCCAATCCCTCCAACGAAGTGGACGCGTATGATCCGGGCACTAACACTTGGACAGTGAATTCGCCCGTTCCTGCGTTCATGACTGCCCGACGCAACTTCCCCACCGACACCGACGGCACCCAACACATCTGGCTGTCCGGCGGCTACGCTCCTAGCACCCCGACAAATTCGACGGAAGTCTTCTGTCAGGGAGGTGCCCCGATGGCATCAGACGCATTCTCGCGAAAGGTGCACGGTGCCGCCGGCACATTTGATATCCCGCTGCCACTCACTGGCAACGTGGGGGTCGAATGCCGCAGCGGCGGGGGCGTTTATCAGATGATTATTGACTTCCCGACCACTGTCACGGTCCAGAGCGCATCAGTGACTTCTGGTACTGGGATGGTGAGTAGTTTCAGCGGGAGCGGGACGTCGGAGATCACGGTCAATCTTAGTGGCGTGACCGACCAACAGCGGATCACCATGACGCTGCATGGCGTGAACGAGTGCGCACACATGGCTGACGTTCCCATTTCGATGGGTGTGCTGATCGGTGATGTGAATGGCAACGGCACCGTCAGTTCGGCAGACGTCGCTCTGACCAAATCGCAAGTGGGGCAAACGGTCGGTGGCCCGAATTTCCGCGAAGACGTGAATGTGAATGGCACGATCAGCTCGACGGATGTGGCACTGGTCAAATCCGACGTAGGTCACGCACTGCCTCCCTAATAGCTGAGCAGCTGGGCGCAGCGGAAAAGTTCGCACGTTAGAGCGTTGCGGGTTGAGCGTGTTGCTCAACCCGCAACCGTTCCGGCTCTATTGCTGGTTAGGTTAGCACAGATTACCGCTGCCTGAATCTGCCGTTTGATCTTGAGCGGGAATGCAGCGCAAGCTGCTAGCTAGATTGCCAGCGTTTCACAGAAACGCGCTGCAATTCGAAGAGATGAAGAAGACATCCAACATCGAACATCCAACGCTCAATTGCAGAAGAATGAAAACTTTGATGTTCGATGTTGGATGTTCCGTGTTGGAAGCTTTTGGCAAACGATGGATTTTTCCCGAACCAGTATCGCCTAGCGCGTTCATTTGAGCATTCGGGCTTCGTCGTTTCCCCTGCAAGGCCTGAATTGACAAAGGATCAGATTCACGCGCTTTGCACAAGCCGGCGAATCAAATCCTCAATCGTCACGATGCCGCTGAGATTACTTTGTCGATCTAAGACAGCGGCCAGACCAAGCCGCGCGGCGCGGAGTCGCTGCACGATCCGAGAGGCGGACTCATCCTCATTCGCGGTCACGATCCGCCGCATCTGGTCACCTAACGATCGCGGCTGGTTCGCGTCCAGCAAAATATCGAGCGCGTTGACCAGTCCGAGCGCTTTTCCTTCGCGCGTGATTACCGGCAGGCGCTCGACGCCCGCGGCGGCGCTGAGCTGGAGGGCGTCCGCGACCGGCGTGTCCGGCTGCACGGCGACAATTTTGGCCAACGGCACCATCACATCCCGCACTTTCACGTTCCGGAAATCGAAGACGTTATGGATCATCGCGCGCTCCATCGCGGTGAGAGAACCTTCGCGCTCGCTTTGGGTGGTGATTTGCTTGAATTCCTCGCGCGCGGCGAAAAGTCGAGCACGCTGGCCGGCCCGATGGGGAAGAATGAGGTGACCAAACCACTCGCCCAGTTCCAACACCGGCCACAGAATGATCGAAACAACTTCAAGCAGTCCGGCCAGAGCCGCGAGCGCGCGAAAGGGAAACCGGCGAAAAAGTGATTTCGGAAAAACGGCGAGCACAAAAAGATAAATCGGAAATGCAATGGCCAGCGCGGCAAAAAATCCCATATGACCGAACGTCCAAACCAGCCGCCGCGTGAGCAAGAGGAGCGCAAGAATGTCCGCCATGTTTGTAATGAGCAGGACCGTGACGAGCAGGCGCTCGGGTCTCTGCAACAGTTGGTTGAGCATCAACGCGGCCCGCATACTTCGCTTCACGCGATGCCGCAGCCGCACCGGATCGATCGACAGAAGGCCCGCCTCGATTCCGGCGAAAACGAAGGAAACAATCCAGCAACTAAGAATGACTGCTATGTCCATCATGGTGCCGCTACGCCGTTGCCACTGGTTTCATCGGCATCCGCCAGGCAGGTGGTTTTTTCGAGCAGCAGTTCCTCGATCCGTTTCCGCCCCGCTCGCCTCACTGTGATGGCCAGCCGTGGAATTTCGAGCTGTGTGCCGGTCGGCGGCAGATAGCCGAGTCGATTGAAAACCAACCCGCCGATCGTATCGATTCCTTCTGCTTCCAATTCGAAGCCCAGGTGCTCGCTTAAATCGTCGAGCCGCGCGTTTCCGCTCACCAAGAATTTCCCTTTTTCGAGCGGCTCGATATAAAGACTTGCCTCACCCAGCGGGACAGCGTCGCTCAGAATCTCTTCAACAATATCGGACAACGTGATGATGCCTTCAGTGCCGCCGAATTCATCCACCACGGTGGCGAGACCCTGAGCATGAGTTAGGAATAGTTTGAGCAAGTCGATCGCGCGCATCGTCTCCGGCACGAAGGAAGGAGCGATCAACATCTCGGTGTAATGTTCCGCCGGGTTGAGCAGGAACATTTTTACATCGATGATCCCGGCAATTTGATCGGGCGTGTCCGCATAAACCGGCACGCGGCGATGGCGCTTTTCTTTCAAGCGCGCGATCGCCTCTTCGTTCGTCAAATCGTCCGGCAGCGCGAAAGTGTCCACCCGCGGCGTCATGCAGTCTTTCGCAGTCTTGTCGCCCAGCTTAATGATCTCCTGGATCATCTCGCCTTCCGTCTCCTGGAGCGTGCCTTCCTCTTCGCCGATTTCTACCAGCGTCTCCAATTCCTCATCGCTCAAACGCGTGCGCGTGCGTAAATGCAATGGCGTCAGAAGATCGACAACGAATGCGCTGACGTTTTCCAGAGCGCGACCGGCACGATCGAGCAGCGGCATCGACGCCTTCAATGTGAAAGCGCCGATGGTGGAGAGCCGATAGGGAGCTGAAAGCGCGACCAACTTCGGGATTAAATCGCACAGCAACACGACGATCGCGAAGATCGCGATCGCAGCGAGCCACTGCGGAACGCGCCCAGCCAACGGTCCTTCCCATAACAAGAAAAGGCAGAGCACGACCAGTGGCACTTTGACCAGGCCGTCGCCCAGGAGAAGCACATTCAGGACACGGCGCGGATTTTCCCGGAACACCTGAAAGAATTTGGCGAGCGACGGATGATGCTCTTCCAAACGGCGCAACTGATGCGGCTTGAGCGAAAAGAGCGCCGTCTCCAATCCGGAGAAGAGGCCGGAGCAGAAAATTAAGACTGCGATGGCCACGAGAAGAATGGCGAGCCCAGCCAGCGTCATTCTTCGCTGCGGCCACCCCGAATGCTTTTGGGGCTGCCCTCCGGAAAAGTGAAGCGTGCGCGTTTGCCCATCATCAGAGCCGCGGTCAAGTTAAGCCCTCCATGAACAAAGGCGAGAGGATTTCGCGCTTCGTGCGCGAGCTTGGGCAGGAAGATGTCGATCTAAAAACGCTGCCGCTGGACCAGCATCCATTTTATCGCGCCTTTTTCCACTGCTGGAACGAACGGCGTTACTACGAAGCTCACGACGTTCTCGAACAGCTTTGGCTCAAAATCAATTCGCGCGATGCGAATTATTTCAAGGGACTGATCCAAGCCGCCGGCGCCTTTGTTCATCTGCAGAAGCATTTCGAGCAACCAGCGCATCCGAAACACGGTCGCCGCTTGCAGCCAGCCGTGCGTCTTTTTCAACTCGCCGAAAAAAATCTCGCGGCTTACGCACCCGTTTGCCACTCACTCGATGTGGCTGCCTTGCTCGGGCTTTTACGAACCGAGTGCGAGAAAATTGTGCAGTCGGATTTTCGAATGAATCCGTGGTCGCCGGAGCACGCGCCGAAACTCAAATTGTTACCTCGTAAGAATTAATTTCGTGCCGGCGATGATAAGAACTGTCGCCAGCAACAGCGAAATCGTGCGCACCGGAAAGCGTCGGCTGCCGAGATGCGAGCCGAACACGCCTCCGGTCACGGCGGCGGCGGCGAGAAAAATGCCGAGAGAGGGAATGGAATGTTTCGCCGTAAAGTAACCGACCAGTCCCGCAATTGAGTTGACCAGAATAAACAACGCCGAAACCGCAGCGGCCTGGCGGATGTGCGCCCATCGACAAAAGAGCAAAAGCGGCGTGAGAAAGATTCCACCGCCAGTACCGGTCAGGCCCGACAGAAATCCGAGACCTGCGCCAATGCCGATCGCCACCGGACGAGAAGGAGGCGCAATGTTTGGCGGGTCGCTGCGGCGAGAAATCAAGCGCACCGCCGAGAAAAGCAACACCAATCCAATCAGGATTCTCAAGACCGAAGCAGACGGTTGCAAGTGACCGCCGAAATATGCGGCTGGAATTGAGAGCAGCGCAAAAGGCCAGAATAATCTCCACCTGAAATGTCCCGCTCGCCAAAACTGAAACGAGCCGATGCAGGCCACGAGGATGTTGAGCACGAGCGCAGTCGGCCGAATGACGGTGGACGTCAATCCCCACAAGGTCATCACCGCGATGTAACCCGACGCCCCGGCATGACCCACGGACGAATAGAGAAACGCGATCACGCCGATGGCGAGAAAAAGCAAAATGAGATGCGTGGCGTCCATGTTGTCTATCTTCTATTTGTTCTCGGAGCCGAGGTGGATCGGCCCCGAATGCTTTCGGGGGACGATGCTAAAGTAATGCGGCTCCGCCGCCAAATGTAACCTCGATCAGGGACTGCTCGATCCACCTTCCGTTTTCGTGTTCTCGCGCTAACCTGTCGAGTGACACCAGTTCCTATGACGGCGCCCGCAGCGGAGGTTTCGCCCACTCAACCGGAGCATACCAACCGGCTGGCGCAGGAGAAGTCGCCCTATCTTCTCCAACACGCGCACAATCCGGTCGATTGGTATCCCTGGGGGGAAGAAGCCTTCGCCAAGGCGCGCCGCGAGAACAAGCCGATCTTTTTGTCGATTGGATATTCGACTTGTCACTGGTGTCACGTTATGGCGCATGAATCCTTCGAAAAAGAAGAAGTGGCCGCGATTATGAATCGCGAGTTTGTGAACATCAAAGTCGATCGCGAGGAACGCCCCGATGTCGATCGCGTTTACATGACCTTTGTGCAAGCCACCACCGGCAGTGGCGGTTGGCCCATGAGCGTCTGGCTAACGCCCAACCTTCAGCCTTTTGTCGGCGGAACCTATTTTCCGCCGGACGATCGATATGGTCAGCCCGGTTTCAGAAAAGTGCTCGAACGGATCGCGGCCGCCTGGAAACAAGATCACGAAAAGATTGTCGATCAAAGTTCGAAAATCATTTCGGCTCTGCGTGAGTCGCAGACTGCGCAACCCGCTGCCGCGGGCAAGATCGACATAAAGATTCTCGAGACAGCTTACGAACAATTTGCCCGGAGTTACGACACGCAGGAGGGCGGTTTTAGCAATGCTCCGAAATTCCCGCGCCCAGTCACGCTCAATTTCCTCTCGCGATTTTACGCACGGGATCCGTCATCCGCCTCTGGCAAACGCGCGCTGGAAATGGATATTTTCACGCTGCGCAAAATGGCTGCCGGCGGGATGCACGATCATCTCGGTGGCGGTTTTCACCGTTACTCGGTCGATCGTTATTGGCACGTGCCGCATTTCGAGAAAATGCTCTACGATCAGGCGCAGCTCGCCGTCGCCTATCTCGATGCGTTTCAAATCACCCGCGATCCGCAATTCGAATCCATTACGCGCGATATTCTCGATTACGTCGCTCGCGATATGACTTCGAAAGGGGGCGGGTTCTTTTCCGCCGAAGATGCCGACAGCCCTGTTCCTGTAGCGATGGTCTATGACCGTCGCACTAGTGAATCCGAGAAGGGCGCGTCAATTGAATCGAGCGACGCTCACAGGGCGCTGCTACAGAAGCCTGAAAATGCCGAAGGTGCGTTCTACATTTGGACGAAAAAGGAAATCGACTCCGCGCTCGGCGAGACCGCGGAAATGTTCGATTTTCATTACGGCGTGCAACCGCACGGCAACGCGCCCGAAGGCAGTGACCCGCAAGACGAATTTCGCGGTAAGAATATCTTGATCGAGCGGCATTCGATCGCCGATACCGCGAAGCATTTTCGGAACATAGGCTTCCAGTCCGCCAGTCAGACGGACTCGTCCCGTGGCGAGCCTGTGCGGCCGGCGGGCGTCTCGCCTGCCGATTCTGAACGCGAGGAGACCGTTCGCGATTTGTTGAGACAGAGCCGGGAAAAACTTCTCGCGATCCGCGCCAAACGGCCACGGCCTCATCTCGACGACAAAATTATCGCGTCCTGGAACGGGCTCATGATCTCAGCCTACGCGCGCGGGGCGCAAGTCTTAGGGGAACCGCGCTATCTGGAAGTTGCGACGCGCGCGGCAAAATTTCTGCGCGGAAATCTTTACGACCAGCCGCGCAAGTTGCTTTTCCGCAATTATCGTGAAGGCCGAAGCCATATCGAAGGCTTCGCCGACGACTACGCATTCGTGATCCAGGGGCTTATCGATCTTTATGAAGCCTCCTTCGACGTCGAGTGGTTGAAGTTTGCGATCGACCTCCAGGAAACGCAGGATCGCTTGTTCTTCGACGAAAAGAACGGCGGCTATTTTAGCACGAGCGGAAAGGATTCGAGCGTCCCGCTGCGCATGAAGGACGACAACGACAGCGCGGAACCAGCCGCGAACTCAGTCGCAGCGCTCAATCTGCTGCGGCTGGCGCAATTCCGCGATGACAAGCAATTGGAAGATCGGGCGAAGAAAACGATCGACGCATTCGGTGCCACACTTTCACATTTTGCCAGCGGGATGCCGCAAATGCTCGTGGCCTTCGACTATTCGTTAGGCAAGCCAAGACAAATCGTCATCGCCGGAAAACATGACGATCCTGGAACAAAAGCGTTGCTTGCGGAAGTGCATCGGCATTTTCTTCCAAACAAAATCGTGCTACTCGCGGATGGTGCTGAGGGGCAAAAATATCTCGGTGAAAAAAACGAAGCGCTTCGTGCCATGTCGATGGTCGATGGGAAACCAGCCGCTTACGTCTGCGAGAATTTCACCTGCAAAGCCCCGGTGACTGATCCAAAAGTGCTGCGGGATTTGCTCGCCGCGCCGTAATGCGACGCTGCTGTAGGGGACGACGCTGTCGTCCCACGGGAAGCCAACGGCTTCCCCTACAGAAATCAGACGCCTTCCAGAACGATCATTTTCGTTTTGGCCGTTCGATGCCGCATCTTTCGCGGCTCGCGGTACTCTTGGCAATTGAGCCACTCTTTCGCGCGATGCACGGATTCGAATTCGAGCACGACGATGCGCTTCGGTTTCCAGTCGCCTTCCAGCGTTTCCACCGCGCCGCCCCGCACGATGTATTTGCCGCCGTATTTCTCTACTGTCGCGCCGGCGAGCTTCTTGTATTCCTCGTACCCGGTTGGATCGGTTATCTCGATGTCAACGATGATATATGCAGGCATGGTTGAAATCGCTAAATCGTTGAAGCGTTGAAGCGTTGAAGCGGACCGATGATAGCTCCTCCTTATCACTTATCACTTTCGAAACAAAGGACTCAGCGTTCGTTGTTGCTGTCTTTCGCCGCTAACTCCGGGATTTTTTTTCGGCGGCGCAATCGCAGCCAGTTGTTCCAGGTTTTGCGCATGCTGTCGCGGGGTGTCAGATATCTTTGATTCAGTTCGTTGCTCTTCACGATCTGGGCGAGAATTCCTTTCACGGAAAAATCGTCGGTGTTCAAAATTGTGTAAGCCGTTCCAACCGCCGCGGCGTGATGCGCGTCGCTCGCCGCAGTCATGGGCAAACCGCGAATCTGCGCATATTTAAAGGCGTAACGATTGTAGCGGCGCAGCGTGGTGGCCGCATTGAAGACTTCGAGCGCGTCGATCGGAAGTTTCTCCAGGACCGTGAAGCGAATTCCGGCGCGAAACAAATCGTAAGGATGCGGAGGAATGGCGAGGCCGCCACGCTCGTGAATCATCTCGCACACTTCGCGCGCCGGCTTGCCTTTGAGATAGGGCAGGGTCGCGCCGATGCAAAGCAGGTGACCATCAGCGGTAGTGATCTCCACGCCAGGCAGGATCAGAAAATTATTGACCGGCAAGCCGTCGAGCCGCATCAAACCTTTCTCGAGCAGGTAACTGACGGCGTCGCAGGTATTGTGGTCGGTGATGGCAAAGCCGTGCAATCCTTTCTCGCGCCCAGCCGAGATCATGTCTTCCGGGCTGGAAACGCCGTCACCGGAAAAAAAGGAATGCGTGTGCAGGTCGATATTGAACGGCATCTTCCGAGGAGGCTAAGTGGGAGCGCGCGCCAAAGTCAACTGAGCGCCTCGACCAAAAACCCTGCTTCCGGTTCTTCTTGATGCCGGTGGAACTGCATGTCGTAAAGCCGTCGATAGTACCCGGACTTTTGGAGCAACTCGCCGTGCGTTCCAACTTCTTTGATGTGGCCGTGATCCATGACCACGATTTGATCGGCCGACAAAATGGTGGAGAGCCGATGCGCGATCGCGATCACGGTGCGTCCAGCGGAGAGCACCTCCAGTGCGCGCTGAATTTGCTCTTCTGATTCCGAATCGAGCGCTGAAGTGGCTTCGTCCAGGAGGAGAATCGGCGCGTTTTTCAGCAGCGCGCGCGCGATGGCCAGACGCTGCTGTTGCCCACCTGAGAGCATGCAGCCTTTATCGCCGATTATCGTTTCGTATCCATGCGGCTGCGCGATGATAAAGTCATGTGCGAAGGCGGTGCGGGCCGCGGCGTAAACTTCTTCCGGGGTGGCGTCGAGACGTCCGAACTGAATGTTGTTAAGGATGGTGTCGTGAAACAAAAATGTGTCTTGAGTGACAAGGCCGATCTGTTTCCGCAAGGATTGTTGTGTGAGCGTGCGCAAGTCGCGGCCATCGATCCGCACGCTGCCAGAGATCGGATCGTACAAACGTAGAATGAGCGAGAGGATGGTTGATTTCCCCGCGCCGCTCGCCCCGACCAGTGCGTAATTCTTCCCCGGCTCAATCTGAAGATTGATGTCCTTAACCGCATCGGAGGAGCCGCTGGCATAGCGGAAAGTAACATTCTCGAGATCGATCCGGCCTTCGGACGAAGGCAACGCAATCGCGCCGGGGGCGTCCTGCACGGTCGGCTCCGAATCCAAAATGTTGAAAATTTCCCTGCTCGCGGAGATCGACAGTTGCATCGAGATGTGGATTTTGCTGAGTGTCTTGATCGGGTCGTAGAGAATAAAAATGCCTGAGATCAATCCGAAAAACCGTCCGGCGCTCAGATTTACGGCGTAAACATACAGTAATGCCAGGCCCACGCCCATCGCCGCGATGGATTCCACTAGCGGCCCTGTCGCTTCCATCGACTTGATCATTCGCATCATGTTGGAGAATTGAAGCTGATTGCTTCGGCGGAACGATTTCTCCTGATGCTCTTCACGGGTAAACGATTTGATCACCCGGATGCCGGCGAACGTTTCCTGCATGGTCACGACCATTTGCCCCATGTCTTCGTACTGGTGCTGCACCGCCTTCCGGGAGCGCCGGCCATAAATACGAATGGGCAGCAGACAAATCGGAAAAAGGACCAGGGTTACAACGGTAAACTTCCAATCCATCAGGAGGAGAACAATAATTCCGCCAACGATGGTGATTGGCTGTTTGAACAGGTCGCTGCTCACGGCGGTCAGCGCCATCTGCATACCACGCGTGTCGTTGGTAATGCGCGACATGAGAAATCCGGCCCGCATCTTGTTAAAGAACTCCATCGAATGGCGCACAATCTTGGCGAAGAGCTGATTCCGAATGTCGGTCGCTACTTTGTTGCTTACCCAATTCATGTAGTAAGCGTTCCCGTACGAACAGAGGCTGCGGATCGTCATGATCGCGGGAATGGCCAGGCTGATAAGAAGAATCGAAGTAACCTTTGGACCTGTGTCTAAGACTTCAAGATTCGAGCGCAATGCTGTCGGGTTGGGAGCCGCTCCATGGAAGACGACGCTCGTCACCCTGGCGATGGCTAGCGGGAAGAGCGAACTGACCATGCCGGCAGCAAAACCAAATGACAGGCCAAGTATAAAACGCCACTTGTACGGCGTGACGTAACTGTATAGCCGCCGATACGGCCCCCATGCAGCCCGAAAGGTCTGCCAGAATGACGGTTTTTTCTTTACCGCTTTTCCCTTGCTCATGAAATTTGCGCTGCCGGAGCCGACAGCAGCGAATCCATAGCACCAATCACCGCCTCCGTCGAGATTTGCTTCATCGGAACACGTGCCTGATCGGTCGAGAATTCGAGAACCGCCGTTGGCGAATCTCCCTGCAAGATCAAAGCCGGACTCTCGCGCGGCCGCCAATGAAACGGGTTCGTTGGCCCAAAAAGAACCACTTGGGGCGTTTGGGTTGCGGCCGCGAGATGCATAGGAGCGGAGTCAACCGTCACAACAAGACGCGCCTGCGCGATCAGCGCCGTCAGGGTGAGCAAATCTGTCTTGCCGGAAAGATCGATGATTGGTTGCCGCAGTTTGGCCTTGATCTCACGAATATGTTCCTGCTCGAGCTCCGAACTGCCGCCGGTCAAAACAAGATCGACATCGCAATCTCGGCGCGCGTGATCGATCACATCGGCCCAGCGCTGCGTTTCCCAAAATTTTTCTACGCGCGCCGAGCCCGGATGAAAAATGATGAAGGAATTGTCGATCTTTGAATCACCGCGAAGCTTTTCCGCTTGTTTGCGCGCCGCGCGCGGCAGTGCCAGGTGCAATGCGGGAGAAGCATTGCAAATCCCGAGTGGCTCGAGCAAGGCCAGATGATAATCCAACGTGTGCATCTCCCGCATCCGATGGCGCGCAAACTCGTTGTAAAGGCGAGCCCGGCTCTTTGACTGGACCTTGATTCGATGAGAGACGACGCGTTTTTGTGCGCCGGAGAGAAAGGCAAGGAGAGCGGAGCGATCGTTTCGTGTGAAGTCAATACAGTAATCAAACTTTTCTCGCGCGACGGCAAAAAACATTGTCACGTCCCTTAGGTTGCGCCGCGTCACTAGCGTCCGATTGAGGCTTGCGATGGCTGGCAACAAGTCTGCGCATTCGCGGGAAACGACAAGTGTAATGCTCGCTCCAGGAAATTTTTCTCGCAATGCCGCAATGGCCGGCGTCGTTAAAATCAAATCGCCGATCCGTTTGAGCTGAAGAAGCAAAATTTTCATGCAAAAAATTGCGCCAATTAAAGTAGCACAAGCGTCTTCTTGTGGTCCCCACGCGCAGGCCTCAACCGCAGACTTACGCCACTTTGCGCATCGCGACTTCGTAAGCATCGAGCAAGCGCGTGCGAAAATGGTCCCAAGTGAAATTTTCAACAACCCGGCGCCGCGCCATGTTGCCCATCCGTTCAACGATTTCCGGATGTCGCTGGAAATGTTCGAGCGCCGCCGCGATGGCATCGACATCTCCCGGCCGGACGATGACTCCTTCAATCCCATCGCGCACGACATCGCCCGCTTCCCGGGTCGTGATTTGTGGCAAGCCGCAGGCGGCGGCTTCGTAGGTGACCTTGGCGCTCCCTTCCCATTGCGACGGAAAAACGTGCACCGTGCTTTGGCTGAGATAATTCTCCGGATCGCGCACAAACCCGAGCGCGCGGATGTTATCACGCCAGAATTTTTTGAGATAAGGTTTTGCTTCCTCGTGGATGGAACCAACAAGCCACAGCTCGGCGTTTGGTAGATTCAGGCGATGCCATACTTCGAGCAGATGGTGAATGCCTTTGCGCTCGATCAATGCCCCGGAAAAAATGGCGCGGAATTTTTCTGGTCGACGGCCCGGCTTGAAACGATCCACATCCACGCCGCGCGGGAGATAAAATAATTTTTCCTCCGGGAAACCTTGCACGCGAAACGTATCGGCCGCCATCTCCGATAAGACGAGGAGCAGATCGGCAAGTTCGTACTCCTCGATAAAACGCCTCCGCTCAAGCAGTAATCCGGATTTCCCTTTCCGAAACCACGACGATCTGCTCATCGATTCGGCGCCGATCGGCTCGTCTGCTTTCACTCTCCCGCGATCGCGATGCCAGGTTGGAATCTCGACAATCGAGGGGATTCGACGTTCTTTCGCGACCCGAAGCGATTGCAGACAGTCGCCCGACCAGCTGTGAAACAAATCGTAGGGCCCACTTGTCAAAAGCCGCGACGCGATCCAATCAAGATATTTCTTTTTTGCGCCATAATAATAAGGCCGGTCGAGAAACGAGATAAGACGAACTGGATGCCAGCGTAGCGAATAGATCAGCGACGCGGGAATCTCTTCTTGCCGGTTATCATAGGCGACTGCTTTTCCGAGAAATCCGCCGCGATGTGAGGCGCGCAACGTCTCGAACGCGTCCGTGTCTAATCCGGAACCGCCAATACGAGCGAAGATGGAGTAGAGCAAATGCGTCGGCAACACGCGCCGCGCCAGCGAGGTGGAACGTGACGGCGGAGGGGCGTTTAGAGTTTCACCCGGCATTAGGTTATAACTATTCTGCGGAACGTTAGCAAGTAAAGTTGTAAGTGGCTCAGATGTCGCAGGAAAGACTCACCATCGGCTTTGTGCGCCGCGGATATTCCGCCACCGGCGGCGCAGAAGCTTATTTGAAGCGGCTCGGGCGCGGAGTTGTCGATGCTGGACACAGCGCGCAGCTATTCGCCACGAACAATTGGCCGCAGAACGAGTGGCCGTTCGGGGCGATCACGCGCTCGCGTTTCGGGTCACCAATTGCGTTCGCCGACGAGGTGGAACAATTGCGGCCGAATATTCGCTGCGATGTCTGGATGAGCCTGGAGCGCGTTTGGCGCTGCGATGTTTATCGCGCGGGGGATGGCGTGCATCGCGCCTGGTTGGAGCGTCGGGAGAAATTCGCAACGCGGCTGGAAAAGTTTTTCCGGCGATTTAGTCGCAAACACAACGATATCTTGCGTCTTGAAAAATCACTTCTCGCCGATCGAGGCGCGGGACGCGTTATCGTCAATTCGCAATTGGTCAAGAATGAGATTGTCGATCTTTACCGCTATCCCGCGGAAAAGATCGACATCGTGCGCAATGGTGTGCCGCTCGAACAATTTCGTTTCGACGGCGAAGTGCGGACGAAGGCGCGTCCGTGGCTGCAATTGGATAGCACAGATATCGCCGTGCTCTTCGCCGGATCGGGATGGGAGCGAAAAGGATTGGCATTCGCGATTGATGCCACGGAAAAGTGCCGGGACCGCCGAGTGCGTTTGCTCGTGGCCGGTCGCGGCGATCAACGAAATTACAAATCGGCGCGCGCGCAGTTTCTCGGAGAAGTTGTCGATCTTCGCCGGGTTTATGCGGCCGCGGACATTTTCATTTTGCCCACGATCTACGATCCATTTTCAAATGCATGTCTGGAAGCGCTTGCTTGCGGGCTGCCGGTGATCACCACGCGCGCGAACGGTTTCAGCGAAATCATCGAAGACAGCGTTCACGGCTCGCTGGTCGATCTGGCAAATGACGTGGACGGTCTTCGCGCCGCGCTCGAACTTTGGTCGGATGACGCGCGGCGCTCGGCCGCAAGATCGACGATCATCGAGCGCGCGTCGCAATTCGACATTTCGAAGAATGTCGAGAGAACGCTCGCAATCTTATTTCAATCGGCAGCCAGAGCTGCATCGACGTGAGGATACGTCAGAAAAACCTGATCGACTCGGGCGGTCTCGAAAATTGAACGGACGTTGTCATGCAAACCAGCGAGCGCGAACTTCCCGCCGTACTCCTCGACGTCCTGCATAGCTCCAATCAAAACCGCGAGTCCCGAGCTGTCGATGTAAGTGACGCGCGACAGATCGACCACGAGCCGGCTCGGCTTCTTGCGAATCATCTCGCTGAAAGTCGAAGCTATCCGGGGCGAGACATTCAGATCGATTTCGCCTGCCAGCGGCAGAACATTTTTCTCTTTAGGAAGGGACATGTTGCTTTTTCGGTTTGAGCAAGTGTCATTCCATCGCCGTCGCAATTCCATATTTCGATGGGCGTGACACAGACGTGGGAGGTTTTGATTCAGGCCGCGGCGAGCGCCGCGTCGAGGTCCGGAAAAATCTGAAACACCTGATCGAGCCGCGCGATCTCGAAGATCGTGCGAATGGTTTCCTGCAAACCGGCGAGCGCGAACTTGCCGCCGTATTCTTCGACATTTTGCATCCCCTCGATTAAGGCGGCGAGGCCTGAACTGTCGATGTAGGTCACCCGAGAAAGGTCGACAATCAACTGTTTTGGCTTTTTCTCGATCATCATGTTGAGCGATGCCGTGACGTTGGGCGAGATGTGCAAATCAATTTCGCCTTCGAGCGGCAGTACATTCGGACGATCTTTGCCCGCCAGCGGGCGGGCGGCAGGTGTGGACTTTTTCATTCACACTCCAATCGTCAATCAGTCACCATCCGAGCGTATCGATCACGCGATCGACATCTGAAAGATCGTTGATCAGAAAATCCGGCTGATGCTCTGCCAGTTGCTCGCGGCTACAAGTGCCGGTTGCGACCGCGATGGTGCGCGCGCCAAAGGCCTTGCCGCAAGTGATGTCGCGCGGCGTGTCACCGATCACATCGATCTCCGTGGCGGAGAATTCGCGGCCATGCTTTTCCTTAGCGCGTGCGACAGCAAAAGACCCGAGCTGGTTCCGATCCTGATGGTCGTCGGCAAACGCTCCGAATTCGAAAAAATGCCAGACGCCGTAGTGCTCGAGCTTCAATTGCGCGCCGCGTGAAACATTTCCGGTCAGGAGCGCGAGCACGAGATGCGGCCGCGATTTCAATTTCTCCAGCAACTCGAGCACGCCGGGAAGCAGTTTTCCTTCGCGACGCGGCAATTCGAGCGAGAGAAAATGCACGTAGCTATCGAGAAACGCGGCGATGTTTCCGCTGGTCGCGGGAATCGTGTGCTTCTTCAAGATGCTGACGACGATGCCTGAATCGGTCATGCCCGCGATCTCGATGTCGTCCAGGTCGTCCGCGATGCCGAAGCGCTCCGCCAGCGTCAATTTGAGCGCGTGCACGCCCGCGCCGCCAGAATGGATGAGCGTGCCATCGATATCGAAAAGAAGAAGCCGCTTGTTCTGGTTTGTCATATCGAGCGGAGTCGAAACATCAGCGCCCTACAATTCATGCGGGTCAAAGCCCCGGCGCCCGCATCATCATTACCGCGATCATGCTGCCGAGAAAGACGAGTAATGCACCTGTCGCGGCGGCGAGAATGACGGTGCGAATCCGGTCGTTCTTTTGTTTCCGGCGCGGGAATGGAGATGCGTCTGTAAAATTGAGAGGCGCTACACTCGATTCCGCTGGTTTCCCTTTAAGTTCCTCGAGCTCGTGCGCAGCTGCACTGATAACTAGCTTGGCCATATTTATTCTCAGGGTAGCGAAATTTCGACCCCAAGCGAGACGCTTGTGCTACTTCTGCTCTACTCGCATAGTGCGGCTTTCATGGCAATCGAGTTGACGCGCAACTTCTGCATCATCGCGCACATCGATCACGGCAAGACGACGTTGTCGGATCGATTGCTCGAGACCACGGGCACGATCCACGAACGGGACAAGCAGGACCAATTGCTCGATTCGATGGATCTCGAGCGTGAGCGCGGGATCACGATCAAGGCACATCCGGTGACGATGCGCTACACGAGCAAATCAGGCAAAACGTATCGGCTGAACCTGCTCGACACGCCAGGGCATGTCGATTTTGCCTACGAAGTTTCGCGAAGTCTCGCGGCGTGCGAAGGGGCATTGTTGGTGGTGGACGCAGCGCAGGGGGTTGAAGCGCAAACCGTGGCGAACGTGCACCTCGCGCACAAACAAGGACTCACCATCGTGCCAATCATCAATAAAATCGATCTGCCAAATGCTGACGTGCCTGCCGTCCATCGGCAATTGGAAGAGATTCTCGCCATCCCGTCCGAGGAAGCGATCGAAGCCAGCGCGAAAATGGGAATAGGCATCGAGGAAATTCTGGAAGCGATTGTGCAGCGAATTCCGCCGCCACAAAAACCGACGGACCAAACATTGCGCGCTCTGGTGTTTGATTCGGTGTTCGATGTTTATCGCGGCGTGGTTGGTTACGTGCGCGTCGTTTCCGGAACGATGGAGCTAAATCACGCGATCAAATTGATGAGCAACGATACGCGCTACGAGATCAAGGAAGTGGGCGTGTTCACGCCGAAAATGTTCGTCCAGCCAGGGCTGGAAGCGGGCGACGTTGGTTATTTCATCGCCAACATCAAAAGCACGGCCGACATAAAAATCGGCGATACGATTACCGACCAGCGCAACCCGGCGCGCACGCCGTTGCCTGGATTTCAGGAAATTCATCCGATGGTCTTCAGCGGAATTTATCCGATCAACACCAGCGACTTCGAGCATTTGAAGGCGGCGATCGGGAAGCTGCGCTTGAACGATTCGGCGTTCATCTACACGCCGGAGAGTTCGGTTGCGCTCGGCTTCGGTTTTCGCTGCGGATTTCTTGGATTGCTGCACATGGAAATCATCCAGGAGCGACTGCGCCGCGAGTACAACATGGATATCATCGCCACCTCGCCCAGCGTGGTTTACGAAGTGGCGACGACACGTGGCGATACACTTTTGATCGATAATCCCGCGCATCTGCCGGATCCGAGCATGATCAGAGAAATCCGCGAGCCGATTGTGACAGCGTATGTGCTTTGCCCGAACGAAAACATTGGCGACATCCTGCAGCTCATTCTCGAGAAGCGCGGACAAATGGATCACACGGAATCGCTCGACACGCGGCGAGTGATGTTGCATTGCGAGCTGCCGCTGAACGAAATTCTGGTCGATTTTAACGACAAGATTAAATCGATGACGCGCGGTTACGGCTCGATGGATTACGAACACACCGGTTATCGGCCGGCAAAATTGGTGAAGCTCGATCTGATCGTGAATGGCGAGCCGGTCGATGCGTTCTCGACCATCGTGCATAAAGATCGCGCCGAGGCGAGGGGACGCCAGTTGGCATCGAAGTTGAAAGAAGTGATCCCGCGGCAGCTCTATCAAGTCGCGATCCAGGCGGCGATTGGCGGAAAAATTATTGCGCGGGAAAGCGTTTCCGCCTTGCGAAAAAACGTGACCGCGAAATGCTATGGCGGCGATATCACGCGGAAGCGCAAATTGCTCGAGAAACAAAAAGAAGGAAAAAAACGCATGAAGAGCATCGGCAAGATCAACATTCCGCAGGAAGCATTCATCGAGGTATTGAAAGCGCAGTAACGAATGAATTTAAATGACGAAGCACCAATGACGAAACAATGACAAATAACAAAGTCCGAAAATTCGCGGCGGTCGCTAAAGAAGGCTTTTCTTCATTCGGGCTTGGTCATTCCTTTGTCATTCGACATTCGGATTTCGTCATTGCGACAAGTAATTGTCCGCCTTAGTACATGTTTACGCCCCGCTACATCAAACATAGCAGACTGCTCTTGCGGCATGCGCAAAAGTACTTGCGCTACAAGAACGATCTGCTCGGTCCATCGACATGGCATGAACTGGCCGCAGCCACGGAAAACCTGCGAGTGGCTTTACGGAAGCGCGATCACAATCGCATCCAAAGCGAAGCCGAAGCGCTCGACGAAAAATTGCACAAGCTCGCGCCAGTGACTTGGGAGTCGCATTGGCGGGAGAATTGCGAGGTGATTTTGGTCGCGATCGTCGTCGCGGTCGGAATCCGCTCATATTTTTTGCAGCCATTCAAGATTCCGACCGGCTCAATGCAACCAACCTTGAACGGAATCATCGGCCATCCCAGCACGGCATCAGCTCCGAACATTCTGCGGCAAATCGGCGAGTTCATTGTGCTCGGCCGCAATTACATCGACGTCGTGTCGCATCAGGATGATCAGATCCTGCAAATCGAGCAGAAGAAAGTTCTCTTCTTTTTCACCTTCTCGCGTCTCATCTGTCAGCATCAAAAGTTTCTTGTTTACGCTCCGCCGGAAACGCTCATTCACGATTTCAACGTTTTCCCGGAACGGGTTTGCCGGCGCGATGAGATTATCGCCCGGGGCGCAGTGGACACGGGCGATCAGGTCTTCGTCGATAAACTTAGTTACAACTTCGTCAAGCCACACCGGGGCGACGTATTTGTTTTCCGCACGAATCATATCTTGGGGATTCGCGAAGATCCGGAAACGGGCGCCCCTTTCTACATCAAGCGCCTGGCTGGGTTGCCGGGTGACACGCTGCGGATTGATCCGCCCCGGCTTTATATCAATGGAAAAATCGCGGAAGGTTTTGGTTTCGCCCGCGTCATGGCGGCGAAGTTACCCTATCGCGGCTATGCCCTGGGCCGCGATTATTTGGCGGAGCCAACTCGTTCATTCGTTGTGCCGGAGCATGGTTATTTCGCGATGGGCGACAACAGTTACAACAGCTACGACAGCCGCTACTGGGGGCCGGTACCGGAGGAGAATCTGGTCGGGCGCGGTCTGCTTGTTTACTGGCCGTTCAGTCGGCACTGGGGATTGATTCGTTAGGCCATTCTCCTCGCTCATGCTCTCCAGTTTGCCGCGAGTGTATCCGCTCCTCGGACTTGGCGGCGGATACGCGGTCGTGATGCTTTTCAATCCGGTGCGCCAGGCGCTGCGCGATGGATTTCGCTGCATCGCCCGCTTCAAGCGTATCTGGCTGACGTTTGTCCTGCTCGGTTTTGCCTACTCCGTTTTTCAATTTGCCACCTTCACTCCCATTCAGAACTCGACGGCTCTCGATCTAAACCAAGTCACGTCGCTGCCGAGCTGGTATTGGCCGAGACTGGCGGAGGTATGGCGCGAGACGCCATTGCCCGCGCTCGAAGGTGTCGCGGGAATTTTCGATAACGCGACGACCACTTATCCGCTTTCCGTGGTTGCCGCCGTGCTCATGATCATCAACTGGCGTGGCCTGCATGGCGCGTTGCTGCGCGCTTTACGGAAACGATATCGTTTCCGTAGTTATTTCATTTACTTGATCCTGCTCCTCAGCGCGATGGCGTCGCTCCTCAAGCCGATCGTGTTTTGGCGGTTACCAGAGTGGGGCGGCGTGGTCCCGGCTGCGGGGTTGCTGCAAATTTCCGCCACAGTGGATGCCGTGGCCTTCATCTTCGAATATCTCTTCGGCGTTTATATTCAGGTTTATTTGATCACCGTTTGCCTGGCGTGGGTGAAGGGCGTGAGTTTTGAAGAAGGCGAGCTCTGCCGCTTTGCCATGCGCCGCTTCAGTTATGTCTTGAAGTGGGCCGGCATCGTCGTGCTCATAAGCACGTTGATTGTGCGGATGCCGCTGCTGCTCGCCTACTTCATGAATATTCCTCATGTGCTCGATTACCTGCCGCTGGAGCGCGTGCTTATGAGCAGTTTGATCATTGCTTTTTGCTCCGTGCAAATCTCGCTTGCCCTGCATAACGAAACCTTGGGCGCGGCGATCCGCGCGCATTGGCAATTCATCGGCGCGAATGCGCATCGCTTCGGCTGGTTCCTCCTTATCTGCGCAACGCACTTTTTCTTCATCACGGCGTGCGATGCTATTGCGCGTGCCGCCATCGCCGATCGGCTGGTTGCCCTCCTCTTTTGGAAATGCATCTTTGTCTTTCTCCGCGGCCTCATCACCGGGTGGCTTCTGGCTTCCTGGGTCTGTTTTTTTCGTCAATGTGAAACCGATCGCGTCGATTGGGAGAGCCGGATCCGATATTAGGCTAGTTGGGACGGCGTGAATGTGAATGCGGCCAAGATCACTCGCCAGAGCAAGTCGAATCTGGCCCTGGCATTTGTTTCCCTAGGCCGCGAGCGCCGTCAGGACATCACAATCTTCTACGCGTTTTGCCGCGTGATCGACGACATTGCCGACAATGTAAATCTTATTGCAGAGGAAAAAAGACGACGACTTGCCAAATGGCGCGGGTGGTTGCGGAGCGCGACTCCCGGCGAACCATTACTCGCTCTTGAGCTGCGTAGTTTGATCGACAAATACTCACTCTCGACCGGCATGCTTGAGGAAATTATTGCCGGAGTAGAGATGGATTTGACCATCTTGCGGTATGCGACCTTCGACGAACTTCGCGTTTACTGCTATCGCGTCGCCAGTGCCGTGGGTCTCGTTAGCATCGAGATTTTTGGATACCGCAATCCCATCTGCAAAGAGTATGCGATCGAGCTGGGGCTAGCCTTGCAAATGACGAACATTATTCGTGACGTCGGGAAAGATTTGCAGGACGGCCGCATCTATCTGCCCCGGGAAGATCTGGCGCGGTTCGAGTATTCCGAAACGGAGTTGCAGGATCGACGGTATAACGACCGTTTCGTCCGGCTGATGGAGTTCGAAGCGACACGGGCGCGGCAGTTTTTCACTCGCGCGGCGGCGCTGCTTCCGCGCGAAGATCGACAATCGATGGTCGCAGCCGAGATTATGGGTTCGGTTTATCGCGGCCTGCTTCGCCAAATGGAGCTGGACAAATTCCGCGTTTTCGGAAAAGAATACCGGCTCGACAAACTGGAGAAAGCCGGCCGGATCGTGGCGCAACTGCTCAAGTCATTGTGAATTTGTCGCGTCAAGCATCCGTCTGACTTTCTCATTACGAAAGTTTAATCATGAATATGAAAACGAAATTGGTCACAATTGTTTCTGTGGTGGCGGTCAGTTGGCTTGCTCTAATTTTCTCCGGCACGGCGGTGGGCCAGGACAGCGGTTCATACAAACCACCTTCGGGCGCAAGCCAAGCTGCCGCAGCTCCTGGATCGCAAGGTTTGAGTGGCGCCCCTGTGGCAACGCCGATCACTCCCGAGGAGGCCGCGAAAAAGTATCCGGCATCCAACGGACACTATCCTGTTGGCGAAAGAGATCCCCATAAAAACTCTGGCGTCGTTAGTAGCCCGTATCCGCCGCATAAGGAGTTTGACTGCTCGAAAATCGCGCACGGTGGGCTTGTTCTCGACACACGCGCGAACAAAGTCTTTGTCAGGCCATAAATTGGGATACGGCGATCGGTCCGGAAGAAAAGACGTCGAGGTCTTTTAGGTTCCGCTACGCAACATGCCTGAGCTGGCGCGGTTCAATTCACCAACGAAGATGTTTGTGAAAATCCGATTTTCTTATAATCATCGCCCTGAGTTCTTCTCTTGTTTTTAGTTCGTGTGACACTCCGGTCGGTCAGGGCGCCGGAGCCGGCGCTGCGGCTGGCGCAATCATTGGCGGCGCGGCCACTGGTCATGTTCGGGGCGCGGCCATCGGCGCCGCAGCAGGCGCCGCGGCGGGCGCGTTAATCGGCGCAGCGGTTGAGGAGGATCAAGCTGCACGTCACCATCCGCCGCCCGGTGGCTTTCCGTTCGCCCAATTCAGCGGCAGGCCGGGGTTGTTCTATAGCCCGTACACTGGCCTTCTCTACGATCTCCGCGGCGTCCCGCGCGGCGGACTCGCTCGTGACGTCGACACTGGCGAGCTCTTCCGAAAGCCGTAATCGAGCGACAGTTTATTTAATGAGGGCGCCGCGCTATAGGAACAATCAGCGTTTGCGCTTGCAGCGCATCCACGAGCGCCTGCACTTCCTCCGTCATTTTCAGCAATTCCGGCCACGGGCGGTGATAGTTCTCGCCCGGTAATTTGCGCGTGGCGTCAAGACCCATATGCGAGCCGATGTTCTGCTCGGTCGGCGCATGATCGAGCGAGTCGCTTGGGTTCTTGATGACGGTCGTATCGCGCGCCGGATCAGTGTTGGCGCACAAGCGAAAGAGCACTTCACTCGTGTTGTGCACGTCGCAGTCTTCATCGACCACCACAATGTATTTGCTGAACATCATCTGGCCCATGCCCCAAAGCCCATGCATTACCTTGAAGGCCTGATACGGATATTGTTTCCGAATGCTGACGAAGACGAGATTGTGAAAAACGCCTTCTGGCGGCAGCGTCATGTCCACGATTTCCGGAAAGTTCATTTTGAACACCGGTAGAAAAATGCGCACGCTGGCGTCGCCCAGATAAAAATCTTCCATCGGCGGCACGCCCACGATGGTTGTCGGATAAATGGCATCGCGCCGATGGGTGATCGCCGTCACATGAAAAACCGGATAGTCCTCGACCGCGGTGTAAAAACCAGTGTGATCGCCAAACGGACCTTCCGCGCGCATTTCCCCTGGTTGCACATAACCTTCCAGGACAAAATCGACATCCGACGGCACATCGAGATCGATTGTTTTGCAGCGCACGAGCTCGACGGATTTTTTTCGCAGAAAACCCGCGAAAAGAATTTCATCCAAGCCGTCCGGCAATGGCGCAGTCGCAGCGAAGGTATAGACCGGGTCGCCGCCGAGTGTTACGGCAACCGGCATGCGTTCGCGCCGTTCGTAGTATCGCTTCCCGTGGCGCGCACCGACCTTGTGAATTTGCCAATGCATCCCCGTCGTCCGCTCGTCATAAATCTGCATGCGATAAACCCCCACGTTTCGCGCGCCGCTCTCCGGGTCGCGCGTATGCACATTCGGCAAAGTGACGAAACGTCCGCCGTCTTTCGGCCAGCATTTTAAGATTGGCAGATTTGCCAATGAAAAATCATTTTCATTGTCAATCTTGTGAACCACTTCCTGACATTCGCCTTCTTTTACCTGTTTCGGCCGTGCATGCAGCAGGTGAATTCCCTGTTTGAGCAAACTCCAGCCTTCGCGCAGGTCAGTGGGCGGTTTCGCTTTGAGGATGAGCTGAATCTCCTGCGCGATGTCTGCTACGTCCGCGACCTGGAGAGCAAGCGCCATCCGCTTGCGCGATCCCATCGTGTTGATGGCGACGGGAAACTCCGTTTTTCTTCCATCAACAATCGCTTGCTCGAAAAGAACCGCTTTCCCGCCGGCGGGCGATTTCATCTCGCGGTCGGCCCATTCCGCAATGAGCAGATTGGTGTCGACGGGGACAGCGACGCGTTTCAGTTCGCCCGCTTCGTCAAGAGCGTCGAGGAACTTTCGAAATGAGCGGTAAGCCATTTGTCGGGCGTGCCGCGACTCTGATTAGTTCGGTGGTAGAACGCGAGAGAATTCTTAGTCAGCGGTTACGGCGGCACCAGGTATTGGAACGCCCTGACCCGGCCATTTGCGAACGTGACCGTCTTGGTCGGATACGGAATGCTCGGCGGAATATACGAATAGTAGAATGGATCGTAGAAGGGGTCGCCAAAAAACACGAAAGAGCGGCCGTGATGATGATGCGTGCCCACAAAACCGGCGCCGCCAAATCCGAAACCGTACCCGAAACCGGGCCCATAAGGCCCGTAATAAGGATATGGATAGCTTGCGTAATTTACATAAATCCAGGTTTCGGTTGGACGACCGCGCATATTACCCACAATTTTCCGATCGGGTGAACCCCAGGCTAGCCAAACCGCACTTTGCGACATGCTATCGCGAATTTGACCCCGGCTCACGAGCGCCTGGTCGCCGGGGGGAAGGCTTTGAAAAATTTCCGGGTGCCCGGAAATCCGTGTTTCGGTTGTAGAACAACTCGCGAGGATTAATGCGCCGGCGGCAACGCCAGTTGTCAGCGCCCAGGAAAAAAATTGACGCTTCATCGGAAGAATCATACTGCCGCCAGATTCTGAGTCAATCATGCCACTTTCTTGATTCAACACCGCGTTAATCGTAACGTTGCATCCAATGGAAGATCGCTTCGGCCACCGCATCTCGTATTTGCGCGTCTCGATCACTGACCGTTGCAATGAGCGCTGCACCTACTGCATGCCGCAAGAATTGCAGGAATGGTTGCCACGCGAAGAAATTCTGACTTTCGAAGAAACATTGCGCCTCATTCGCCTCGCGGCAGAGCTCGGCGTCTCGAAGATAAGAATCACCGGAGGCGAACCGCTCACCCGCCGCGGTGTTCTCGATCTTATCCGCCAACTCCCGAAAATTCCCGGCCTCAACGACATTGGCCTTTCGACTAACGGGACACTTCTTGCGCGCCCGGTTGAACCGAATTTGACGATGGCGGCAGCTTTACGAGCCGCCGGTGTGCGCTCAGTCAACATTTCACTCGATACGTTGGATCGAGATGTTTATTCCCAAATCACCGGCCGAGATTTGCACGCGCAAGTCCTTGGCGGGATCGAAGCGGCGATCGCTGCGGGGTTCGAGCAGATCAAACTCAACGCCGTCCTGATGCGCGGCCGCAATGAAGATCAGTTAATTTCCCTCATCGAGTTTGCTGGGGCTCGCAATTTGATCCTGCGTTTTATCGAGATGATGCCCGTAAGCACGAGCGAGGTTCTCGATGAAGGAAATTTTGTGTCGATCTTTGAAGCGAAGCGCGCAATTGAAGCAAGTTTCGGAAATTTGATTCCCGAGCCGCAGTTTCGCACGAATGGTCCCGCGACGTATTTCCAAATCCCTGGTCGCCAACAGCGTGTTGGTTTTATCGGGGCGATGACGAACCTCCACTTCTGCGAAAGCTGCAACAAGCTGCGGCTCACCTGCGATGGCAAATTACGCCCGTGTCTCGGCAGTTATCTCGAATTCGATATCATGAAACCACTGCGCGCGGGCGCGAGCGATGAGGAGCTCAAGAAGTTCTTTCTCGATGTGGTCGATCGAAAGCCGGAGCAACATGACTTTCGCAACAACTATCAGCCGAACCGTAAGATGATCGCAATCGGTGGCTGAGTCATGAAACGCTTGACTCACGTCGCCGGGGATGGCCGCGCCCAGATGGCGGATGTTTCGGCCAAGCCGCTGAGTGCGCGCACCGCGATCGCGACTGGCAAAATTCGACTCCAACCAGAGACTGTCGATCTTATTTCGGAAAACAGAATTGCAAAGGGAGATGTCTTTGCCACGGCGCGGATCGCCGGAATTCAAGCGGCCAAACAAACTCCGCAGCTCATTCCGCTTTGCCACACCTTGCCGTTGAGCGACCTAAAGGTCGACATCGTTACCTCGAGTGACGGCGCGGAGGTAAAATGCACCGCCCGGACGGTTGCACAGACCGGTGTGGAGATGGAAGCGCTCACCGGTGTGTCCGTCGCTTTGCTCACCATCTACGATATGTGCAAAGCCGTCGATAAAGAGATGCGAATCTCCGACATTCGTCTCGTGGAAAAAACGAAGCAGACTGTAGCGGCGGTCTATGACCGTCGGACGAATTAATGCGACGCTCATAGAGCGCCGCTACAATAATTAGCGATGCAAATCCAAGTCGGAATTATCACCATCTCGGACCGCGCCAGCGCCGGAGAGTATGTCGATCTCGGCGGACCGGCGCTGAAGAAACTAGCTAATGAATACGGTTGGCAGGTGCTTGCCGAAGCGATTGTGCCGGACGATGGAGCTCGCATTCAAGAAACCGTCCGCTCATTTTCGCAGCAAGGCTGCGGTTTGATTTTGACGACCGGCGGGACGGGGATCGCGGAGCGCGATGTGACACCGGAAGCGATCCGGGCCATCATGCGGGTGGAGCTGCCTGGCTTCGGCGAAGTGATGCGCGTCGAATCGACTAAGATCACGCCGAACGCGATCTTATCGCGGAGTCTGGCTGCGATTGTCGATCAGGCCCTGGTTATCGCGCTTCCGGGAAAACCAAGCGGCGCGGTGGAATGTCTTGGCTTTGTCGCTGGCGCGATTCCACACGCGGTCGCACTGGCGCAACGCACACCAACTTCTTGTTGAAGCGGTAGAGACTGAATTGGTAGGGACGCCACCTTGCGGCGTCCGGTCGGCGCAGCGCGCCGACCCCACCATGTCTTCAATCGGGATAAATCAGGAGCCGCATCAATGCGCGGCCATAATCGGTGAGATGTGCGTTTTCGCCGTGTCCAGCGATTTCGCCGCGCGTCAACAGAAAATAGTCGATCGGACTTTTTTTCAAGTAAGTCAGCTCGGGTTGCGACACTTCCTTGCCGCTCGGCTCAATTCTTAAGGGCAAACCTGAGCGCGCGAAGGACACTTCCCACGAGACGCTTTTCTTGTTCGAAGTCTCCTTTACTATCCACGGGTAAAGTTTCGGCAATTCGAAGTAGCCCGATCTCGGTACAGCGATTTTATAAAAGGTTTCTTCCTCGGCGATGAACTCCGGAATCGTTAGGGATGGATTCTTACGCAGCGCGAGATAGAGGCGGGCGATATCGAGGCCGGCGAGGTTGATGCCGTTGTAAATGCCATTGTGGTTCGGATCGTTTTTGTGGAAGGCATCATACCACGATTCGAATTGATGACTGAGCATCAAGTTCAGTTCCAAATGCACGTGGGCACGGGCCTGATTTAAGCCCGCGCCAGTGTAACCCATTACCGCTACAGGTTCGCCGCGGCGCACCGCCTGACCGGGATGAACTGTGATTACACTCAGATGTGCGTATAAGCTGTAATAGCTTGAGCTATCCCAACGGTGTTCGATCACAATGTACTTCCCGTAGTTGGAATAACCCGGGACAAGGTTCGTGTGCACAACTTTGCCGTCGGCAATGGCCCGCACTTGGTCGAGCGGCTCGCCGCGCGCGTCGCGTTGCAGCGGCCGAATGTCGATCCCTTCGTGGAAGCGGGTGTAAACAATTCCTTCCGGCGTCTCAACGGGATCGCGCACGAAGCCGTATTGGCCGCCCTCCCACGGCGTCGATTTCACACCTTTGTAATCCCGCTCGATGACTTGGTAGAACGTGGGACCGTCGCCGCGAAAGAGCGCGTCGTTATCCGTCGGCAGAGCAAGATCGACAGTTTGGCTTTGCGCGAAGATGGAAGCGTTGGAGCATACGAGAAGCGCGAATGCGACAGGCCAGCGGCCTATGCTCCCCAGAATCGCATCGCGCCACGTTGGCATCTGCTCTACCGCCGTGGCCGGCCAATCAAGCGCCAATCTTTCTTCATCGCGTCGACGTCGGCCGCGGTGAGTCCGGAGGCGATGTAGATTCTCCCATCGGCCACGCGCTTGTCGATTTCGAGCTCGGTGATTGGCCGTCCGTTGATGAAGGCAAAAAGGAGACTACCGCGGCGCTCGATGCTTAAGGCGTCGAGGGCAATCCGGCCGTGGTCATCGAGTTGAAACAGCGCACCGTAGGTTCCATTCCCGGTCGAATAAGGATAAAACGCCACCACGTCCCGTTCCGAGACGCGCGGCATTCGTTCAATGGCGATGTCTTTTCCAGAGAATTGCGCTCGCACCGAGGCGGCGAAGACTGCGGTGTCGCGCGGGTTCGCTTCTACGTGCAGGCGGAACATGCAATGCCGATCTTTTGCGACGCCTCTGGGCAGCGCCAGAAGCAGCACAAGCGCCAGCAGGCAGAGCGTTTTCATGGCCGATTGATAAAGGGTTTGACAGGATTTGCAACGTTTGCTGTTTACCCGCTCATGAGACGATGCATTGCTTCCCTCGTTTTGTTGTTCACGGTTGCGGTGGGTGTGTTTGGACAAGAGGCCACACCCACCTCGACGACGCAAAAGCGAGGCTGGCTCGGCCGAATCGTCCATCCATTTTCTTCGACCTCCAATCCGCAGTACAAAGACCCGAGACTGCTCGGTCTCGCGCTCGAACTGCTGGTCACGCCGCAGACGGTCAAGCTTTCTGAAACCCGCCAGCTGGCCATCAAATTGACGTTGACCAATCAATCCAAGCGTCCCACCGCGCTCGATTTTCCGACCAACCAGCGCATCGAAGTTTATTTGATGAACACCGCAGAGACAGTCCTCACGAAGTGGTCCGATAATCATGCGATCACCGAGAAACCCGGGACGGTCCTGATCAATCCGGAGGAGCACATCGAATACAACGAAACGATCACGACGCGCGATCTTACGCCCAACAGAGTTTTCATCGTCGAGGTTTTCTTTCCCCAATACCCAGAGCTGCGCATCCGGCAAAAATTTCTGACCGCACCGTGAGGAGCGGGGTGGATCGACCGCTCCGTCGGGCGATGTTAGATATTGCGGCTTTGCCGCCTAAATTAGCATCGAGCAAGGGACTGCTCGATCCACCATGCTCTTCGCCGATTACCATACGCATCCGCAGGGACATCGCGTGCAACCTTACACCCAGGCGCTGCTTCAGCCGTGGGCGGATTGCGCGCGCAAAATGGGATTGAATGACATTGCCTTTACCGATCACGATCGCTATCACGGCGGAATCGATTTCGGTGAGATCGATCGATTGCGTGACAAAAATGTCGATCTAAGAATCCGTGCCGGCATCGAGCTCGACAATGATCCAACGCGTTCGGCAGCTGGACGACAATGGATCGAAAAACATTGGAACAAACTCGATTTCGTTTTGGGTTCCGTGCATTTCCTTGAGCGCAACGACCAGATGTTCGACAGCGTCCCGGCAGGAGCATCGCAATTCGATGGACACGACATTGATGCGGTTTACGCCGATTACTTCCGTCGTGTCCGCGAGATTGCCGCCACCGGTCTGGTCGATTGCCTCGCGCATCTCGATTTAATCAAAATCCACGGGCATCGACCAAAGACTGACATTGCGATGCTGGCCGGCGAAACTCTCGATTTCATCAAATCGCACGATCTCGCGATTGAGCTTTCGACCGCAGGTTGGCGCAAACCAGTGAACGAGCTTTATCCGAGCGACGAAATCATTCGGCTTGCGATGCGAAAGGGAATTGCGTTCACAACTGCGTCCGACGCGCACTCACACGTGCAACTCGCCGAAAATTTCGAGCGGCTGGCCGAGAAGATGAATTCATTAGGCATCCGTGAAGTGTGCGTTTATGAAAAACACAAACGCCAGAGCGTAATGACGAAGCACGAATGACGAATGACGAAGGAAATCCGAATGTTCAAATGACGAATGAACTACCGATTGGGTTTATCATTCGGATTTTCATCATTCGACATTCGTCATTTTCAGAGTCCTGGTACTCCTAGGCCGCCGGTGATCTTCGTCATCTCAGATTGCGCCAGCGCTCTTCCTTGTTCGATTGCTTGCTTTACGCCGCTCAAGACAACTTCCTCGAGGAATTCCACGTCGTCTGGATCGACAATTTCCTTGTCGATCTTGATCGAGAGCACCTCGCCGGCACCGTTCGCGATCACGGTGACCTTGCCGCCGCCCGCGCTCACTTCAACGGTTTTTTCCTCGAGCTCCGCTTGTGTTTGGGCCATTTGCGCCTGCATCTTCTGCGCCTGTTTCATCAATTTGTTCAGGTTCATAATTTCAATCTTGATTTAACTTTTTACCCTCACTGGCGCTTCGCGTCCGCCTCTCCCTTAGGGAGAGGATTGAGGTGAGGGTTACGTCTTGATTTCGCCTTTGAACATTTCGAGCGCTTCCTGGATAAGCGGATCATCTTTGAACGATTCCCTCGTCTTCATCGGCTCTAAATCTGCGGCGTGGCGCAGTTCCATTCCCTCTTTCGCCACAAACTTCACCGACCAGTCGCGGCCGCTCGTTTCTTTCAACAGCGCCTCGAGTTGCCGTCGATTGTTTGGGCTTGCGATCGCCTCGACAGCTGATTTTTCATCGGGGGGATGTCCGAGCAAGAAGTTGCGACCCTCGATTCCAATTGGAGCCACAGATTCAGTCAGAGTGCGCAAGAATCCTTTTTGCGGAATCTTCGACAGAATCTTTTGCCAAAGTTCACTCGCGTCAGGCTTAGTTTCTGCAACCCGGGGCGCGCTCTTATTGCTGTAGCCGGGGGCGCTGGCCCCAGCCATCTCCGCGCGTGATTCCTTAGTGCCGCGGTCAGCGCCCGCGGCTACAGCTTTGCCATCGCGAAGCGCGCCTAGTTTCTCGATCACTTCATTCAAGGTGATCTGACTCAAACTCTGGATCGCTTTGATGAGCGCGACTTCGAAGTGGAGCTTTTTATTCGGCGCCCATTTCATGCGGGTTTCGGCTTCGGCGAATTGATCGATTAATTCCAGCAAGCGATCGGTCTCGAGCAGTTTCGCCTGTGCCGCGAGCGACTTTTGCAAATCAAGATCGACATCTTCATTCAGCGCGTCGGGCTTCACTTTGAAAACGAGCAGGTCGCGCAGATAGGCGATCAGGTCGGACATGAGTTTCATCATGTCTTTGCCGGCTTCGGATTGTTCCTGAAGTAATTGCACGGCATCGGCCGTTGCGCCGCGCAAAATCTTTTCCGTGAAACTGGCAACGGTTTGCTGACTGGTGAATCCGAAAACATTGAGCACATCGGCTTCGGAAATTTTCTCGCCGCAAAAGGCCACGAGCTGATCGAGCATCGATTCGGCGTCGCGCAATCCGCCTTCGGCGCCGCGGGCGATTGCGTGCGCGGTCGCGGGCTCGAGCGTGATTTTCTCCTTCCCGGCGATGAATTGCAGATGTTGCGCAATCAAGTTCGCAGGGATGCGGTGCAGATCGAAGCGCTGGCAGCGGCTCAAGATTGTCGGCAAAACTTTTTGCGGCTCGGTCGTTGCGAAAATGAATTTCACGTGCGGCGGCGGCTCTTCGAGTGTTTTGAGAAGCGCGTTGAACGCGGCGGACGAAAGCATGTGCACTTCGTCGATGAGATAGATTTTGTAGCGACCTTTTGCCGGGGCGTAGCGAACGTTCTCGCGCAACTGGCGCACGTCCTCGACGCTATTGTTGCTGGCGCCGTCGATCTCGATGACGTCGAGGCTGTTGCCGCCGGCGATCTCGCGGCAGTTATCGCACACGCCGCAGGGCGTGACGGTGGGACCGTTCACGCAATTGAGCGCCTTCGCCAAAATGCGCGCGGTCGATGTTTTGCCAATGCCACGCGGACCGACGAAAAGATAGGCATGGGCGAGCCGGTTTTGCGCGACCGCATTCTTGAGCGTCTGCGAGACATGCTTCTGCCCGATCAGATCGTCAAAAGTTTGCGGCCGATATTTTCGCGCGAAAACCTCATAGCTCACGCGCTTAATCTAACGCGGCGCGGCGCAAAGGAAAAACAGAAAAGTCCCGCCTTTGGATGCTTAGACAGAGACGGCGGCGCGGCTCACTCGCTTTTTATCTCGAATTTTTCGGAATAAATCATTTTTCCTCTCTGCCAGATTTCGACGCGGTACTGACCGGGCGGGAATCCAGCGCTGGGTTTAGTCAAGGAAAACTGGCTGGACTGCTTGTTTGGGTCTGATTTTGCCGTGGCGATGACGTGATTTTTTTCCACGCCGGCCACCTCTTCGGCGATCCAGCGAACACCCAGAGGATCGTTACTCACCGCTGTCAACTGCCATTCGAAAATCAGTTGATCGGGATGCGCTGGAAATGGCGGGTTGAGTTTGTTGCCGGCACTCTGGGCAAAAAGGGAATGCGCCGCGAGCGGCCCGATTGCGACCGGCGGAGGCGGCTCGGGTTGAATGCCCAGCTTTTCTTCGAGGGCCTTCAACGCTACAAGAATTACGTCGGGCGGCTCCGCCACCGTGCCGGGCGCAGGCCTATATCGTGTCAATGCTTCGTTGTAAGCTACATACGCTTCCTTTGGCTTGTCTTGAGCTTCCAGGCTTTTTGCCAGGAGCAGGTATGGTTCAGTCGAATTCGGCATTCCCGAAATGGCGCCACGGGCACGTTGCTCAGCTTCCGCCCAATGCTTGGCGGCGAATTCTATATATCCTTGAGAAAGCTCGCGGCGGGCAGGCGCGCTCTTTTGTTCATCGGGGGGCAGTGCGTCCACTGCGACAACAGGAAGCATGATGCTCCTTGAAAGGATGTCACCCGCGCCGGATTCGCCTGACGGAATCGCCGCGAAAATCCGGCTCGTCCCCGGGGCCCATTTCGCGGTCTGCGCTCCATCAACGGCAAACGTGGCCACGTAGATCGCGTCGGGCTTCAGTTCGATCTTTGGATCCTGGAATTCATGGCCACCGGATGAATCCACACGTTGGACCGTTCCCACAGCATAACTCTTAGCCGGGAGCGGCACGAGCTTGCCCTTTTCGTCAAGGATCAGAAAATGAATCTGATTTGTCCATGGGCAGTTCGTCGCGCCAAAATCAGCCTGAGCTTTGCCCGAAGGCACCGGTGCATCCCACGTCCCGCTGCTTGCTTTCGAAGCCATGCCGCGCAACGACAGCTCGAACGTGATGGCCTCGCCGGGGATGATTTGTCCTTGTTCCCTCGCCAAGCGCAGACCGAGCGCAACGCCGGCGCGCTTCTGAGATTCGCGCGCCGCTTTCTCGACCTCGTCGTCCGGCGGCGCTGCCGGAGTGTCTGTGGGAGCGCTCACATCTTGGCCGCGCACCGCCTTGGGAGTCGGCGCTTTGTCATTGACTCGTATCTGAGCCAGACAATTGCCCCGATCCGCGTTTCCGCATTGCCAGCCGTGAGTGCCCACCTGGTTGTAGGCATTGCCGATGGGCGAGGTGCAAAAAGTGAGGCCGGGCTTTTCCAGCCCCGTTGGATCGTAGGGTTGGGGAGTCGTGCTATTTCGGGGCTTGTGTTGGTAAAATCGCCAGTGCACGTATTTCATTGCGCAGGTCACATCGCCGCTGTTTTGGCCCCCCTCGAGAGCGATGAAGTTTTGGTCGATGTTCGTGTCTCCGTGATGATCAATACCAACGCCGTGTCCGAGTTCATGGATCGTAGTGTGTTTGAGCTGGTCAGCCAATAGCGGGAACCGGCCAGCCATGTCCCGGCACTGGTCCACATCGATCGTGACCGTGGAAACATATTTGGGCGGGCCATAGCCCCGGGTCTGGCCCAAGGTCCCTTTAGGCAAAGTGTCTTCCAGCAAATTGAGAGCATGTTGCAGTTTTTTCGGCGGCTGGTCGCTGTTGAAATTTACCACCCGGTCGGATGCGCGCACAAAACCATCATCGTCATCGCCGAGCCAATGCACGTTGAGATGGCTGGCGTTGGCGAACGCCAGCAGATAAGCCGCGAGTTCCTCCGACCAACCGTCAGTAAAAACAAACAGGTCTTTTTTTTGCGGATCGAGACGGAAGTGCTCAAAACCTCCCGCTCCGGGCGCGAAGCCGGCTTTGCAGACAAAGCCGCGGTATTCTTCGAAGACGCTCAAGCCGTCGCCCTGAAATTTCTTTTCATTCGGTGGATCGTTGTCATCATCCGCATCCGGCGATCCTGCCGGATATCGTGTCGAAAGCCCCGTTGGCGTCGCGGCATCGGCAATGCGATGCTGGTCGTTCTTGTTCTTTGCGTATGGAATTCGGACAAACGTTTCTCCGGTCTCCTTGTAAGTCGCGCCGACGGCCTGGCCTTCAACGAAGGCCATCGCCGCCACGCGGCCGGACGCGCCGTAATCAAGGCAATTCACAATAAAACCAGTGCCAGTGACCGGCTTACTGGTTTCCAGCACCTGCCAGTGCTTGTCCACGGGCTTGAACGACGGATCGGTCTTGCCATATTTTCGAAAATCGAAGATCAGATCGTACTCGTCGCGTTTAATCTTGTTCTCCCATTGCGCCTGAATCTTCGGTGGCATCTCGGCGTTGCAGCAAACGCCCGGCAGACTCGAGGTCTTGTAGAGCCAAATCTTCCACTGCACGGGCAGGTCCGGCGGACTGACGAGACGCACTTCAAAGGCAATCGCCCCGGTCATGGTGGGCACCCAGTCCTTGAAGTTGAAGCCTTCGGCCGGCTTGATCTCTGCTTCGAATTCCTGATCCGTGCGTGTGATGACGATCTCCTCGAAATGATCCGGCGAACCGTTTTCCGGCGTGCGTTTGCGGTAGGAGAGGAAGCCTGTCTTGTAGGGCACGCGGCAGCCGCCGGACACGCCAGCGGAAATAGTTTGCGTCCTCCATTTGTCGGATACAACAAGTTCGAGAGGATTCTTGTGCACCAGATCGTGGTAAGCTATTTCCATCTTTGGTGAAATTCCGCCGGGTTCGTCCGCGTCGATGTCGAAGCTCACCACGGGCTTCTTCGTTTCGGCATCCACCCCATGGCTCACGTGGGTGTGTCGAAACGGGCCTTGGGCCGATTGATCCGGGCCACAAGCCGGTTTGTTGCCATAGGCGTCCGTGTAGTGCAGGCCGGAGATTTTCACACTCCACGATCCGTCCTGGATTACGGCGCGCGATTTGCCGGTGCTCTTGTTGACCTCTTCAGTGACATGCGCTTCACCTCTCGCGTTGCCCTCGGATTTGACCGGCTTATCGATCCAATATCGATCATCGCTAATGCGTTTGCTCCTGTATTGAAAATGCCACCGCGCGGTCACGGTGAAGCCGTCACTGGTCTGCGAGCCGATGCGCGGCAGCTCGGCCTGCGCGACACCGGCAGCGCAGCAGGTTGCCGCGAGGCACACGCGCAACGCAACACGACCCCAAGCTGAATCAGTGCGAGACATAATCGGTTTTGCTGCACCAGGCGGAGCGCAGCGCGACAGTTTCATCAGGCTCTTTGGCGCTGTAGAACAAACGCGCGCCGTCCGGCTGGAAGAGCAGCGTGGGCGGCGAGTGCATCCAGTGTGATTCGAGCAAAAACTCCGGCGGCCCCTGCGCCGCCCAGCTCCGGGCGTTGCGCGAGATTTTCGTCACCACGAAGTGCTGCTGTTTTTTCTCATCAAAGGCCACGTAAGTGAGGATGTAATAGTCACCCGACGGATAAACCCGCGCGCAGCAGATCTCGCGTGAGTCCAGTTCCTTCGCCGGCTGCTGATTCGGCATGGACCAGGTTTCGCCGTCGCGCGAAACCGAATGAAACAGCGCGCGATCCTGCTCGCCCACGAGTCCGATCCACCAGAGATGCAGGGCCGTCTCTTCGGCGTAGAGCGAGGGGCGGATCGGAAAATAGTCCGCCGATCCGCGGGGCGGCTTTGCACCTCGCACCGGGTCCCAAGTCAATCCGTCTTCGGAGCTCGCGACCCGAAACCAACCCGGCACGGGATCGAATCGCTCGGACTGCTTTTCCCGACGAAACGGATCGTCGCTGGCTAGATAAACCAGCCAGAATTTATCTTTCCAGTGCGCCACACTGGGCGACGACCATGTCTCGACCTCCTTTAACGCCGGTGAAAAAAGCGGATTCTGAGTGTGCTTTGTCCAAGTCACACCGTTCTCGCTGACGGCAATGCCTCCTCCTCGCTGAAGTCCGTCGTGATCAAAGCGGACGCCCTCGTAAAACATCCACCATTTGCCAGCTGCCTTCAGAATCGTCGGGCTGGCGATGGCCCAGTCGTCCCACTCGCCGACCATTCCCGGCGCGAGCGCTGGTTGCGTATCGATCTTCCACGGTGACGACTCAGCTGCGCTGAGAATCATCGCTGGCCAAAGCACCGCCAGCGCGAAAGCTTTCATCGACAATTATCCGGGCGTGCTTTCGGCCCCGGCGAACGGATCTGCGGGAGGTTTTGTTGCCGAAGGCTTCGGACTCTCCGCGGGCTTTTCAGTCTCGGTTGCCTTCTCGGTCTCGCTGGGTTTTTCGCTTTCCGCTGGTTTTTCCCCTTCCGCGGCCGTCGTGGGCGATCCGCTCTCCGTTGTCACTTGCAGGGCCAGTCGCCCCGGCGTTGGCTGAAACTCCTTCGGGGAAATTTTGCCCCCGGAATTGATGGCGCTGATACTTAGGTAGGCATTGCCACTCGTGGTCGCGGGCCACGTCACCGACAGACTCTGCGGGTCGGGCGGATTCCTTTCGACATCAATCTTTTTCTGGCCGACCTGCACCTGGTCATCGTCGTAAAGCGTGAGTGTATACGTCGCTTTGATCTGCCATGATGAAAAATTGTCGCGTGCGCCATACCACGGCTTCTGGGCAGCCGCGGAAATCTGCACGACGTCGCCTTTCTTTGCCGAAATTTTGAAAAACGCTGTCTCGCCAATTTTTAGGTCCGTCGTCGTCAATGTCGGTGGCGTGAGCTCCGTCGCTCCTTTAAATCCAGTTCCGCCCGCCTTTTCTGAGCGCGTGATCGCGGCCGACGGTTCTCCTGTTCCCGTGCTTTCGCCTTCGATCTTGATTTTTAATGTGTAAGCCGAGGGTTTCGGAATTGTGCCTTCGGGAGAAACTGGAACCGGATCGCCTTTATCGTCGTGATTATCCGACGCGGCGATGGCAATATAAGCCAGCCCGTCGGCAGCGGCCGGCCAGGTGGCGCGAAACGTTGCCGGGTCCGCCGGGTTGCCGACAACATCGACCTTCTCGCGGGCGACCACGGCGAGATTGCCGTCATAAAAGGTAAGACTAAACGTCTCGTTGCCAGGAACCATGTTAAATTGGTTTCTGGCCTCATAAGGCGTTTTCTGGACAATACCGATCGCGCGTAATTCCTGACCTTTGCGCAGCGACACCTGGTAAAACTTCGCTTCCTTCATCGCCAACTCGCCCTTGTAATCCCCTGGCTTCACGACCGGTGCGTCGCCGAAAAAGACTCCCGGTTTTACGGCTTCGCCGCCAGCTTCGTATTCTTTCGTTTCCCGCTGTTTGGGTGTCGGTGCGACTTTTTCGGTGACAACTTTTTGCAGTGCGCCGGCAAGCTCGCTTGCGTTCTCAACGGTCAAGAGTTTCCCATGGCCTTTTGCGGCAATGTCCGCGAGCTGTGCCTTTTCCTGCGGTTCAATTCCGAAGCCGATTACATTAATCCCGAATTTCACTCCGAACTCGGCCGCGAGTTTTGCCGCCACTCCAGCGGGATCGCCGTGACAAGTTTCTGCGCCGTCGGTCACGAGCACGATTGCCGGTCCGCCTTTGCTCTTCCCCAATTCTTTCCCGGCGAGCTCGAGTGAAGCTGCAATTGGGGTCATGCCTGTCGCGTTGTACTTGTCGATCTTTGCTTTAATACTTGCCTTGTCGAGCGGACTGAGCGGTTGCACCACATCGATATCTTCGCAGCCGCGCTTTTTGTTTGTTCCGTAAACAATCAGCCCGACATTCAAGTCGTTAGGCAATTTGCCGACCAAATCGCCCATGCATTTTTTCGCGGACGCAACTTTTGCCGCGCCATCCTTCATTTTCGCATTCATGCTCCCGGAATAATCGACGATCAGCATAAGATCAGTGATCTCCGATGCGGGATTGCCAGTCGCTGGGACCGAACTGGACGACTGCATCGCTGCGATGATCGCATCGCTCGCGCCGGCTTTCTTTAGTCGTGCTATGTCCTCCGTGCCGAGCACGAACGCGGTGCCAGAGCTTTTCACTTTGTCGATGATGGTTTGCTCAGGAATCTTCAGCTCGAGGAGCTTGACCACGTCCTGTTGAGTCAAGACCTCGGCGGCGTGCAGCAGCGAGCTGCAGATTGCAAAAGTCAGAAGCGTTACGAGAAATGACGAGTGTTTTTTCATATTGACCTAATTAAGAAACTGCGGCTGAATCGCGCAGATACACAGCGTGAAATCGTACAACCAGTAGCATATGGGCATGTTAGAAATTCGGCACGCCGAATGTCAAGCGGACTAACAGGGTCACAAATGCGGTCTGTGAGCGGGGCGCGAGGGATCAAACTCTGAGCTGTTTTGCCGCTGCTCAGCGAGCCAGCAAACACCACAACTTGTTGGATTTGATTTAGTGTTTGGCGTTGAACGTTCCTCCTTCGGCCGCCGCGGCGACCTACAGCGAGACGAGCGAGCGCTTGCCACGCCGAAGCTTTCAGCGTAGGCGGGTTGAACGTTTTCTGAATGCCCCGAAGATCGACATTTTCAACCTTTCTCGTAATCGTGCTCCTGCTCGTAATCGATGCTGCTGCGCGCGAGCCGCAAAAATCTCCACCGGAAAGATCGACAATTGAAAACAAGGTTGTTCGCGCGCGCGATCTCGGTATTCCGTTTGATGGCACGCCAGGGAAGTTCAACGCGATCACCGACGTTGCCGGCGTGGAAGTCGGTTATACGACACTGATCAATGGCGATGGCAAACTCATCGTTGGCCAGGGCCCGGTGCGCACGGGCGTGACCGCGATCTTGCCGCGTGGACACGCCGCTGCGAACGATCCGGTTTATGCCGGTGTCTTTTCACTCAATGGGAATGGCGAGATGACCGGCACGGCGTGGGTCGAAGAAGGTGGATTTCTCGAAGGGCCAATCGTTCTTACAAACACGCATAGCGTGGGCGTGGCGCGCGACGCCGTGATCGCATGGCGGAACGCGCATGGAGGCGCCGACGCGCAAGGATTTTCATGGAGTTTGCCGGTTGTGGCGGAGACGTGGGACGGCTGGCTCAATGATGTAAACGGCTTTCATGTGAAACCGGAGGACGTCTTTCACGCTCTCGATACCGCGCTTGGCGGCGCGATCGAAGAGGGGAGCATCGGCGGTGGGACAGGCATGATCTGTTACGAGTTCAAAGGCGGGAACGGTACCGCCTCGCGCAAGATCGATATGAAAGATGACAAGGAAGCTCATCGCAGTTTTACGGTTGGCGTGTTCGTGCAAGCAAATTTCGGCCGCCGTCTTCAGCTCATTATCGCGGGCGTACCGTTCGGCCAAGAAATTCCGGGCGAAGTTTACAAGAAAGAGGCCGGGTCGTGCATCGCTGTCGTGGCGACGGATGCACCGCTTCTGCCGCATCAATTGAAACGACTCGCCCGCCGCGTGTCGCTCGGGCTCGCGCGCACCGGTGCCATTTCCGGTAATGGCTCGGGCGATTTGTTCATCGCGTTTTCAACGGCGAACTCGGGCGCGGCAAATCTCGATCAGATCACGCGTTCGGTTGAGACCGTGCCTAACGACCGGATGGACCCGATCTTCGCCGGTGTCGTTGAAGCTACCGAAGAAGCAGTTGTCAACGCGCTCATCGACAATCGAAGTATGACCGGCCGAGACAATCATCACGTCGACGCACTGCCGCACGATCGCGTTCGCAAGTTGTTGAAGCAATATCATCGCCTTCGCTAACGGCGACCAAGTTGTCGATCCACGCATTTTAGGTGATTAGTTGCGCGGTGAGATTTTCGAAATTCCTGCTCTGCCACGCGTTGTGCGCGGCGAGCATCTGGCCAGGATCTGTGCTCTACGCTGGCTCTCCCGCTGCAGACGCAAGCAGTCCAAGTCCGCAGTCTTTTGTGGTTGATCGCAATTCGCTCCCGCCATCTCTGCGAGAGATTAATCTCAAACATTTATCGTCGGGCGCTCTGACGCTCTTGAACAAAAATAATAATCTGGTTCGGCCGTCCCCAGCGTGGTCCACGCAAGGTCCGAACGGAACGTCGCGGCAAGGCGAGGCCGCAACTGTCGCTCTCGATCCGCGAGTGGGCGCGAATATTCGGCTGGGCAATGATCCGCCCGCGCTCCCGCCCAACATGCGCGCGCAAGCCGAGCCGCACATCGCGCGTTCAGTTGCGAATGCCGATTCGCTCGTGGCGATATTTCAGGAAGGCCGATTCACGACCAGCGGCGCGGTGGACTGCGGCTATTCGATCAGCCACGATGGCGGACTGACTTGGACGCGGGCGTTGATTCCGAATCTAACCACGGCGTCCGGCGGTCCGTACCCGCGTGCGACCGATCCGGTCGCGGGGATCAATTTGAACGGAGATATTTGTCTCTGTACGCTCGTCGCGACCGATCCTAATTTTGTCAATGGGGCAGTGGTCGTGAGCCGTTCCAGTGATGGTGGCGCCACTTTTGGCTTACCGACGATCGCTTACCAACCCCCGAACAACAGCGTTTTTCCAGATAAGGATTGGATGGCGATCAATACGTTTCCCGGCACTGCCAGCGCTGGCCGGATCGTGGTGACGTTCACGTTGTTTAGTAATGTCAATTCTGAAGGAGCGCCGATTTATCGCGCGTATAGCACGAATGGCGGCGCGACATGGAGCTCCATTGCAAACGTAAATGTGTCGGACGCGAATCTACAGGGGTCGCAGCCGGTATTTTTGCCGAATGGCAATCTCGTGATCGTGTATTGGAATTTCGGCTCAAGCGGTAGCCCGGGCGAGCGATTGGAAGCGGTCATTTCGAGCGATGGCGGCGTGACTTTCGGCCCGCCCAAACGGATTGCCTTTGCTACCGAATACAACGAACCGAACATTCGCACCGGCAGTTTCCTGCCCTCCGCAGTGAGTGATCTCACGCACGGGAATTTGTTCGTGGTTTATCAGGCGCTTTCGTCTGGCAACCCGAGGATCTTGTTCACGAAATCTACCAACGGTGGCAACAATTGGAGCGCCCCCATTGCAATTAGCGACAATCCGGCTGGCTCCGGCGTGTTCAATGCCGCGATCAATGTTTCGCCCGACGGTCAAACGGTGACGGCGGTCTTTTACGATCATCGTAGTAATCCCGGGTCCGCTACGCTGGTCGATCTTTATCTGGCGCAATCTTTCGACGGTGGTGCAACATGGCAGCCGAACATCAGGCTCACTTCCGTCTCAACCGACGCCAGTCTGGCGCCGCTCACATCTGCGGGTTACATGCTGGGAGATTATCAAGGAGTTGCTCAACCGACGAATGCGAATGTGCCAGCGGTCCCGGTTTGGATCGACACGCGCGGGGGAAATCCTGATCCGTTCGTCGCGCGCGTTGGCATTGCGCCGCAAGTTAACTTCACTAGTTGGGAGGCCGCCCGTTTGTCTTTGCATCAAATCAACAACCCCGCGCTCGGTGGCCAAAGCGGCGATGCCGATGGCGATGGCGAAGACAATCTCTCGGAGTTCAAATCGGGCACCGATCCAAATAATCCGCACTCTGTTGTTCGTACCGGGAAGCAATTGAACATCTCAACCCGGCTGCTCGTGCAAACGGGGGACAACGTCGGCATCGGCGGTTTTATCATCAACGGCACTGACCCGAAGAAAGTTATACTACGGGCCATTGGCCCATCGCTCACCGCGCGTGGAGTTCCGGGCGCGTTGCGGGATCCGACGTTGGAACTGCACGATCACACGAACGCAACGATTGCGTTCAACGATAACTGGAAAGATTCTCAGCAATCGGCCATTCAGGCGACCGGTCTCGCGCCGAGTGACGATCGCGAATCGGCCATCGTGCAGACTTTGGCGCCTGGCGCTTACACGGCCATCGTGCGCGGCAGCGGCAACACTTCCGGAATTGGGTTGATCGAAGCCTACGATCTCGATCCAAGTGCAAACTCCAAGCTGGCCAACATCAGCACCCGCGGCTTTGTCAGGACCGGTGACGACGTCATGATCGGCGGTTTCATTGTTGGTGGCGGACTCGGGGTGAACGGCGCGGGCAGTGAGGAAGTTGTGGTGCGCGGAATCGGGCCGTCGCTAACGCGAGCGGGCGTTCCAAACGCGCTCCAGGATCCGGTGCTCGAGCTGCACGATGGCAACGGCGCCCTCATCGCGTCGAACGATAATTGGAAAGCCACGCAGCAATCGGAAATTCAAGCCACCGGCCTCGCGCCCCGCGACGATCGCGAATCAGCCATTCTCGCCACACTTGTGCAAGGCAACTACACCGTCATTCTCCGCGGGAAAAATAACACAACCGGTGTTGGCCTGGTTGAAGTTTACAAAGTGCAATAGCACCCATCCCGTCCAGCGTTCAAGGTGGAACGCGTTGTCCTCAACGCGTTGCTAACTCGGTGAAATTATAGGGCGGGCGCATCGCCTGCCATTCATTCGGTTGGCAAGCGGAGCGCTTACCCTACAACTACAACTTCTCACTTCCGTTTACCCGCACTTACCCAGCTTCGATGTTAAGAGTCTGACGCGCTTCGCTTCTGGTGCTTTTCCAAACGATCAGCGCCACGCCCAACAAAACGAACGCCGCGCCGAGCAATGCCCATCGGGAAAGCGTTTCCCCGGCCACAAACCATCCGAGCAGCACCGCCAGTGGCGGCGTGATCAGCGAGATCGTGAGCAGATTTGTGACCGCGATTCGCTGCATCAACCAATAGAACAAAAGAAATGCCAGCACCGACCCAAATAACGCGAGATAAAGCAAACAGCCCACCGCAATCTTGCTCCAGTGAAAGTGAACGGGATTCCCTTCGCTCCAAAGACTAACGAGGATGAGCGGTCCGAGCGCGAAAATCATCTGCCACGCCGCCATCACCGCAGGCGCAAACTGCGTCGCGCGTGTTTTGACCGCCACGCTTGCGTAAGCCGCGCTCGCCGCGCCCGCCACGATTGCGACGCCGCCCCAGAACGCCATGATGCCTTGGAAATCGAGCAGCTTCGTGCAAATGATTGCCACGCCGCCGAGCGCGAGGATCGCGCCGAGCACTCTTTCCCATTTCAGCGGTTCGCTGGGGAGAAGGAAGTGCGCGAAGACAAGGCCGAACATCGGGATGGTCGCCTGCAAAATCGCGGCCAGCCCCGATGAAACGTGCTGTTCACCCCAAAACAGTAATCCGTAATTGATCGCGAAGGTGAGGATACCAGTGAACGCCAGGAATGAGTAATCCGCGAGATACCGCGGAAAAAAGCGGAAGCGTCCGGCACAAATCCCGGTGAGCACGCCTGCCGCGATAATAAAACGAAACGCCACAAACGAGATCGGTGGCAAATCTCTGAGCCCAATCTTGATTGCCAGCCAGGTGGAACTCCAGATCATGCAGAGGGCCAGCCACGCCCCGAGCACTCCCAGAGTAAAACGCGCCGGCGAAACAACTGTGGCAGCCAGCGTGGATGACTCGGTCTTCATTTGATGAGCGCGTACAGTCGAAGAAATATCTCTGCGATAAAGTGCGAAAATCCGAATTCCCGGGGAAACAGCGGCGCAGGATTCCCCGCAGCTGCAGGCCGATTCGGCGCGGTAGTTCGCAACGTTGGATGTTGAACGTCGCATTTTCCGCTAGTCCAACGGCCCATAGGGCCTTGGTTACAAACTCACGGCCGTTGCGCGACTGCGCTTTCACTCTCGCCGTTTAAAATCTTGTCGAGATCGGCGAGAACGGTCTCCGGACCGAGATTCTTTTCGGTGCCGTAGCTGTTGGAAAGGACTCTGCCGCTACCGTCCACCAGAATGAGACAAGGAATGCCGCGCACGAAATTGTTTTGAATCCCGGCTTTGCTGGCAAGCTTGTCGTATTCCACCGCTGGCCACGGCATGTTGGCCTGTCCCATATAAGTTTCCATCCCGAAGGGTGAGCGATCGGCGCTGAAGAAGATCACTTCAAACTCCGGATGCTGGGGCGCGACGCGATTGTAATACTCCACCAGTTGCGGCGTGAACTTGCGACCTTGCGGGGACCAGTTCGCGGAGAAAAAAAAGAGGTAGAGTTTTTTATTCTCCAGTGCTTCATCGTCGAAATGGCTCAGGGTTCCCTGGTGCCAATAGACCAGGTCGCCTTTAAGAAGCTGGTAGGTCGCTCCCGGCGTTCCGACTGCCGCTGGAGGAGTTGGACGCTCCGGCGCGGGTGCACTCTGCTGAGGCGGCCCGGATTGTCTCGATTGTTCGGCGGCGAGAACGTCACGTTGTCCCTGTTGGGTCAGCTTTTCCTTTGCAGCCGCCATTTCCAAAGGCGACAACCGATATGCGCCACTCCGCAGCGCGTCGATAAGGGAATGGTCCGCGCCCGATTGGACGAGCTGTTTTTCCATTGTGGAATCGAAGGAATCGGCAAAATGCCGTGCGGAAAGTTCGCGCATGACCGCTTCGCTGGAATAGCCGGAGCGGAGCATGAGGCCGATCTCTTTTGCCGTGAGCGGCACGGGACCGCAGATCGCTCGGCAAACGCTCGCCAGAAAGAGGAATATGACCAATAGAAGCCGCACGCTCGTTTTTCAGCACAAGATGCGCCACCGGGTGCGATGTCGCCGTCGGCCTATGAAGGAAAAGCTTTTCGTACTGCAATAAAGCTCCAACCGCTAACTACGCTCCGAAGAAGCATCAATCAGCCAGGCCCAGAGGGTGGTCTGTTTTGGATTTTTGAACCCTGGAATTTGGAATTTCCCTGGATGGGAGCTCGGCTGAAATTTGGTATTAGACGTAGCCTGCCCAGCCAAAGGCTCGTCACTGTTTTTCACTCATCACTTTTTGCACGCTTGTTGGATCATCCAGAAGGATCCATTCGATGATCGCAACCGGCAGGCTGCCGTTCTTGATCAGATCATCGTGGAATTGACCGAGGCGGAAATTTTCGCCTTGTCGATCTTTGTAGCGGCCGAGCAAATTCATGATCTGCCATTTGCCGACGATGTAGCTGATCTTTTGATGGGGACTTGAAGCTGCGCCGGCAGCTTCGCCTTCGGCGGCTTCGCGATCGAGCCCGCCGGCTTCCATGAAATATTTCACGGCCTGTTCGAAGCTCCATCGACCGGTGTGCAAGTTTACGTCGACGCCGATTCGCGCAGAGCGATAACGCGACAAGCGCAAGATTTGTCCCTGGGCCGACGAATTGTTTGGATAAAGCCCCGTGCGCATCAACATCTCTTCGCCGTAAAGCGCCCAGCCTTCTACGAACACGCCGTCCTCATGCTGGCGATGAATCTCATCACTCAAGTGGTTCGCAGTGGAAAGTTGCAGGAAGTGTCCGGGGATTCCTTCGTGCCCGAGGATCGGCCGCGGATCTTCGATCGCAGCGCGAATGTAAAAGTTCTTCGATTGCGGATTGTAAGTTGGAATGAAATAGAAGCCGGTCGGGTCTTTGTCGTAAACACCGGGCGGATTCATGAAACCGCCCGGACTCGTCGGCTTGAACGCTTCTGGCAACTGCCGAATCTGAAATGCGCCCAGGTAATCGGGCAACGTGATGAGATTTTTTTCTTTTAGGAAACTGATCATCTCCTGCTCGCGGCTTTCGTACGCTTTCAAGAACGACGCCTGGTCCGGCGGAATGTTCTTGCTCCGCGATGGATCGGGATCGGCCAGCTTCGGATCGGGAAGGAGTGCTTCGAGGGCGCGATAACGCGCCAACTCCGCGCGACCGATCGTTTCGATTTCACGCGCATCGACGGGCAAAAGCAGGACGTGTTTGAGATAGTAATTGTAGTTGGCTTCGCCCATTGGCGCGAAGTCTTTCATCTTCGGCAAACGTTTCTCCAGATCGTCGGCATAACGGTGGAGCGCGACGAGCGCCTCATCGCGCGTTTTCACCAGATCGTTGTGCTCGTTGGGCGCAAGATCGACGTCGATCGCCATCAAACTTTCGTTCAAGAGCGGATCAATCGAGCGCGCGGACTGCATCGCGAGCTGCGCGTAAAGTTTTATCGGGCTTTGCAAATTGCTCAGGCCTTGCTTGAGCAACGCCGGCATCTCTTTCAACCGCGCCGTGGCTGCAAGCGCGCGATTACGCGGCGTGTCATATTCCTTTTTCAGCAATGAGAAAATCGCGTTCGTGCATTCGCCGACGTAAACCTGCGGATTCGTGCGCTCGAATTTGAGCACGCGATCTTCGAAATCGACGCGCTCGAGCTGGGCACGGAAAAGCATCCAATCAATGCGTTCTTCCTTCGGCCAACTGCCGGTTTGCATTGCGCGCACTTTTTCGAGCAGTCCATGCACATGCTGCGCGCGCGCCGCGATTTCTCCCGGGGAATAGTCAGTCAGCTTGTTGTCCCAGGTGTGCAGACCGGCGTCGCTGCTGCGCACCGGATAATTCTCGTTCCGCCAGTTGTAGTAATCCTTTGCAAAGGTGTGCAGCGCCGCCGCGGCCATCATTTCGGCACCGCCCGTGTTGCTAATCAATGCCTTGTTGGTGACCGGCCTCGGGCTGGCCTCTCGCGATTGCGCATGCGCTGAAGTCCAGGAAATGACCATTACCGCTACGAAAAAGATTTTGGCTTTCACGATGTCAATCTTATCGGGTCGAGTTGAGCAAGACAAAGCCGAATCGGCCATTACAATCCGCTTGTTTTGGAAAGAACTTCGATTTACTTCCATCTCAGGCAATGGAGTTTGCCTTCCGAGAAACGGAGAACCGCACTGATCGGTTTCAGAACTGATGACTCCTGTTGGCGCGACGGTGCGCAAGTAGGAGTTTTATTGTGCTCAATCATATTTGGGTCGGTTTCGATGCTTCGAGCATCATTCTTCAAAATGTTTGGTTCGTGGCCGCGATTTGGATGGCGCTCGCGCTGGTCGCGAGTTTGATCTCGATCAGAGTAGGCATCTCGGTTGCGCTCATCGAAATTTTCATCGGCGTAGTGGCAGGCAATTTCCTCCACCTCACCGCCAGCAATGAATGGATCAACTTCCTCGCCTTGCTCGGGAGCGGCGTGCTGACATTTCTGGCCGGAGCGGAAATCGATCCGCGCTCGCTGAGAACAAATCTGCGCGCCAGCCTGCTTATTGGAGTTCTATCCCCGCTGCCCGCTATTTTCTCTCGTAAAACGGGGGTAAATCGCCACATTAGTCATAACAGCAGTTCAGCAAAGTCATAACACATCCACGGAAAACCGCCAAAATCCGCTGATGTGCGGTAACGCCGTTTTTTGCCTTGCTTATGAACGGCGTTCGCCGATGAAATGCATCTCCGGCTCCTCGCTTTCTCAAGCGTCCTGCGCGAAAGGCGATGGCACGATACAGGCTGATATTCATTCTGTCTCCCCTGGCCATGAAGCTATTTCGAAGGCGCGGCAATCCGCCGAAGCAAGCTAACGAAACACCTGTGCCTACGGCGCCTGCCGAGATTTCTTTGAGCGCGGAGCAAAAGAGCCTGCTCGAAAAGCCGATTGATCCGAAAGCGAATAGGATCTTGCACAAAGGATTGCAGCGCGTCGTTCCGAGCCCACCGCCAGAGACAGGCGCGCGAATCCTCGACAGCCTCTAATGCCACGCCAGCGAGACACTACCCGAAACGCGTAAGCTCAAGCAGATAGCCCCGGGGGAACAGAGTTTCTCGCGGGTTAAGAGTTAGCCAGGGCCGCGGACTCGTTACCGAACGTCTTCAATATAACTCGCAATCTGGTAGTCAGTTACGACTCTATCGCTGGCGATTTCCTTGTCGTAGTGGAATGCAGTGTTTCCGTTACCAGTGAAGCTATTAGCCACGATCGCGCCATACCAATCGGGATTGCCGGTCAGCGAAATGTTGCCACTTGGCGCGTAAATAGTAGCCGAAACGCTACCCGGCGACGCGATGGTAATGCTCTGCGTGGACCCATCTGCTGGGCTGACTCCGTAGAACTGCAGATGACCCGCCTTGCTATAGTCAGTCGAAGGTGAAACCGACCCATCCGCATTGAGCATGTAAACCCCAGTGGCGCCAGCTACGTTATTGTTCACGAGATCACTCGCTTTTACGTTTAGGCTTCCCGTGAAGTAAATCTTGGCGTTGACCCCTGGGCCGATGGTGATACCGCCAATATCGCCGGTGGTTGAACCAGCAGATCCCACAACGATAGTAACGTACGTCTCAATTGGTGCGTTCTGGTTAGGCCCGCTGCCCCCAACTTTTTGCCCAGTGATCGTGAGACCGCCACTTAACGAGCTGTAGACGTATTTCGCAGGGGTTAAAGGCGTTGTTCCCGTTCCCGCTGGCAGAGTGGATAGATCAAGCGTCGTGCCGCTTCCCGTGGTGAAACCTGTCGCTACGCCCGTGTCCGGGATAACAAGCGGAGGAATGGTGAATGGCACGCTATTGTCAATTGTTCCGCTGATGTTGGCGCCAGCATAAGTAACGTTGGCTCCATTCGTCGTTACGTTTCCGTAGATTGGCCCCCCTTCGCTAAAGCTGGCGGTGCCGACTGACACATCTCCGTTCCGCGAATTGATGTAATATTTATAATTAGGATCAGTAGGAGGAACTGGGTTAGCGGCGATAGATGCGCCAGGATACGGGCCATTCTTTGAATCGAAGCTGTCTATCATGCCGGCGGAGCCGGGTCCGTTGAAGGAGTTGCCGACTCTGAGCGCGCCCGTGAAGACAAAAGCCATCTGTGGAACCGCGATCGTTTCGATCCGCCGCGTGATCTGCGGGTTCGCGACGGCCTGAATCGCTTTACCGTTCCCGTCGCCATCGCCATACGCGGCTTTGAAATGGTCGTACTTGAAATCGATCTTTCGGAGCAAATTATCGCCCCTAGTCACACTGTCCATGCGGTCATCCATGCCGACCCGCGGTAGACCAAGCAGCGTCGCCGTTCCTTGGGAGCGGATCCGATAATAAAATTGCGGCTGACCAGACAGCGTGGCCGTTAGCTGATCGACTGTTACGTTTGCCGAAAGGCTATTGTTCTGGCCGAAAGAGTAAGGTCCGTTGCCATAGGAAGGGCCCGCAATCGTAGTCCATCCTCCACTGTGGAGGAAAGCGGTCGACGGACTATTCACGAGCTTTCGCACTTCGGAAAAGGCGATATCGGCCCCACCCTCCGCGGCGTACAAGGCCTCTTTCCACCCTTTGATCTGCTTGGAAGAGACATTGTAGCGGATGGTGCAGTTTAGGAGCACGTTGGCTCCGATAAGTGACATGATCAGAATTGTGCACAACGCACAGATAAGGGTGCTTCCGTCTTGATTTGAGTATGACTTTGATTTCATTGGGTAAAACTGATGGGGCTTGTGGAAAAAGGGTTGTACCGCTTCGTTCCGCTGTCCCCTCCTTATGATGTGAAGATTACACCACATTAGTAGATGCTGAGTCAATCTAATATTTATAATACATCTAGAAAATTATAGCAGATGTATGCTTAAGGGCAGTCCAGATGCAGCCTTGCTGCTCCCTTAAAATGCGCCAAAATGTCTCAGCTTACGAGAGGACCGCATTCGGCGTCTCCGTTTTGACCGGCCACAAGCCGGTGGCTGCGATTGCCGCTCTGATGGCAGCATTCGGCGAATCTACGGGCGAAATACCCAAAACAACTGTGCAGTCCTTATCCCGTAGCCAACCGTAGGCTCTTTGTGCTTTCGGATGTCCGTGAAGCTCGAACGTTTCCACGACGCCTTCCCATACGATCTGGCCGAGATACCTTTCCGTCACCGGCGTGGAATAAATGTGCGCGGCGCTGCATCCAGCGTGCGCCTCAACATCCTTGCGAATGGCCTGTATGCGTTCACTCGTGCCTCTACTATTTCCACGAGATCGCGGACTGTCCAGGAAGTGTTCGTAACGCCCGCAATGGAAGCGGGGATTGAAAAGAGCGCATGGACGGTGTCTGATTTGGTGAATGCCGCATAAGAAGATTACGAAACTTAAAGACGCCATCCGTGCAACGCATGCTTGCGAATCGCTTCATGTCGAATCTGTGCCGGTAGTGGAACAGTTTGAAAATGAGATCGCATGGCAGGGAACGGTCGAAGTGTTTGATTTGGTCGGCCATCCGGAAGAGAAACGCGCCTACGCATGGACGTATCGTGACGGCGATCAAGACAAGACCGTTTCCGTGCTCGAAATTCCGCCCGTCGATTCAGCGAAGACTGCCGTCAAAGTCGCGATTGCGGCAAAAGCAAAAAAGCATGGATAAGCTGCTGCTGAAAACGGCTCTGAGTGATATTTGGGCGCTTGTTTATCTCTCTCAAACACGAGACTTGGACTTAGAACAGTTGGACAAGCTGCGTGAGGCAGTGAACGCTGTCAAACGAGGTTGGCCGCAAACTGATCCATTTAGGGGCTGCGCTAGTATGCTTTGTGGCGACGTTCGATCATCTGGCATTCTGTCACTGCCGCCAAGAAAGCTAAAGGGCACAGAGGGATTTATGGGAGAGTGCCAGTCCCTACAGCGGTATCTTGATTCAAATTAGGGCAATAATATACTTGACTCACCTAGTATAGGTGGGCATGTTAGCGCCGCCGTGACAGGGCCAACGCTCTTAGCTCTCGGGTTCCTCTGTCTTTTGGCGGTCGCGTTTGGCGCGTTCTTTGGCCGCTCGCTTGTCGATCTCCGACTTCGGAACGCTCATCACCTTTTCGGTGAAATCGCGAAACCGCTCGGCGGCTTCTTCACCTTCCAGCAGTTCAGCTCTCTTAGGCATGCGTTGATATCATACACTCGATACCATGAATTGGCGAGTTCACTTCGAGAATTCTCCGCTTGCCAATTTTTGAACAGAAATCTCATCCTCGGGAACGTTCTCTCCGAAAGGTATGAAACGCACGTTCTTTGGTCTACCGGGGACAGTTCTGAGAATATCATAAACAAAAGCTGTCTTGCCAGTGAATTCCTGGCCCTCTATTTCGAAAGTGTAGGTTACGCAGCCAACCAGAGATGGACCGATGAATTTCTGACCGCCCGCAGACAGCGAAGCCAATTGCTCAGCCATAACACTAGCTTGGACGATAAAAGTAGTTTCGAACTCGACGGGCTTTGCGAATACAGTCCCGAATCCGAACGGATCGTAGCTGTTAGCAGACCTATTACAAATCTCGTCGCGCCGATTTATAGGTTCTGTAATAAAATCGCCAACTTTCGGAAATACGATGTCAGCCGCAACATGGGCCTTGTTAGCCGGGATATTCCCCGACGATTTATACGCAGTGAATTTGATCGGAAAATTTGCTTGCCCATTGGCCGCGAAGGTTATCGGCCCATCGGGAGCAACCTCAATAGCCAGCCATGGCCGATCTATCCCCTTATGACTTTGAGCGAGCATGGTTTGGACGATGCTATTTCCTGTGTAAATGACGTATACAACCAGCGACGCAGCAGTGAGTATGACGAGCAATTTGTTGTGAAGTGCGGTGCGTTTCCATCGCTCCCTTACCGTCATCTTATGTGGATTTTTGGCTTTATCGGATCGGCTGTTTGTTCGTTTGGTCTTGTCGTTAGTCTCGTCTTTGGTCATGAAAGAATCGCGCTGCTGGTATGGTTGCCTAGTTTATTATTGTTCGCTGCGACTTACACACTCGGGATTTACCTGATACTTACGTAGCTTGCCACGCTTGTTGAATGCCATCACCACCTATGAGCTTCGCATACCGCAACCCTTTGCCAGTAATGCCGCGAAGCGCCTTAACAAATCGACCAGCATCGTTTTCCTTGCGCTCGTTAAATCGAAACGCTTGCTCGTCCAAGTATCGGAACAAATGAAAAGGCTCAACGTTTACATACGTCCCCTTGAGCGCCCGCTTAAGCAGCGACCAGAAGTTTTCCAGTCCATTCGTGTGGACATGATCTTTCGCGTAGCACTCGGCATGATCGATCACTTGATGCACGTAAGCATCGGAGAGCGACTCATAGGAAGGAAACGCATCTGTGATTACTTCCGAGCCTGTCTCGACGTTTTGGCGAACAGCAGGGTCAAGCGCGCCTCGGCGAACATTAGGAACTACCTTGCATCGGACGCGAGAACCCCCATCAGGAGCGTTGCGTTCAAGCAGCCCCATCACAGCGACTTTTCCGGCCCCGCCAGTGCCAAGATGTTTCTTTTTGCTCTTGTGCATATTGCGAGCAAGACCGCCGATAAATGTTTCGTCTGCCTCGACGCGGCCTTTCATTTTCTCAATCGAACCCTGTTGCATCGCCAAACGGATACGCTGCAACATGAACCAAGCAGTCTTTTGCGTGACGCCGATTGCCCGGTGCAACTCGTAAGAACTGATCCCGTTTTTCGCATTAACAATCAGCCAGAACGCGCAGAGCCACTTATCGAGCGTAATCGCCGAATCTTCCAAGACCGTTCCCACCTTCACGCTGAATTGCTGCTTAGCATGAGCATTCTTGCATTTCCACAGTTTGCGTGTGGAAAGAAACGAAAGCTTGGCGGAGCCGCAGGTCGGACATTTCACAACTCCGTCCGGCCAGCGGATGGCTTTGATAAAATTAAAGGCGTTCTCCTCGTTCGAGAAGTATTTAATCGCGTCGTGCAGCGTCTGTGGAAAACCACCCGTTTTCTTCTTCATGCCTCTACACTACAGGAGGCAAACAGGTGAGTCAAGTATATTATTGCCCAAATTAGGACACTACCCCTTTTTTGCGCCTTGCCGGTGCGCCCTGTGGGGCCGACACTGAGCCATCAATGAGGCAATCCAAAGAGCCTGTAGAAGTTTCTTCACTCGGCCAGTCAGAGAGAGTACGACAGAGCGATAATGTTTTTTCAGCCGACCAAGGATGCCATGCACGCGTGGGGCCGGCGTTATCGCCAACGACTTGGCGTGCTCTCAGTCGAAGACTCCGAAGAAGTCAACCGCCACCTGGGTAACGATTATTCCGGCTTACGTTAACGATGGCGTGTTCACATCCCGTTAGGACACACACCGATGAGGCGTTACTTCGCCGTGAATTCCGCTAAATTGAATAGCGCAAATGAAAATTCTCGGGATGATCGGCGGCCTCGGCCCGGAGAGCACGATCGAATATTACGGGAACATCATCGAGTTCTACCGCGCGCGGCGGCGCGACGGCAGTTATCCGCAATTCATTATTAATAGCGTCGATCTGAAGA